>Ga0316218_1001702_pt1 | contig 22739 bp, 13 predicted proteins | sample TBH18003metaG_FD_203634 | JGI IMG/M metagenome (GOLD analysis project Ga0316218, IMG submission 203634) | Freshwater microbial communities from Trout Bog Lake, Wisconsin, USA - TBH18003 | ecosystem: Environmental > Aquatic > Freshwater > Lake > Hypolimnion/Profundal zone | place: USA: Wisconsin...
GCTTCACCAAAAGATCGCCGCTTAAGATCAACCAACAGATGAGGCCAATGCTCCCTTAATCTACGCCCTCAGTTGTCCCAATTGTTTTGACGACACACACCCCGCCACATCCTTGGCGGATGAAGCAGTTGCGCGAAACAATCCTGACTGAGACCGCCCCTGGGGAGGGGGAGGGGGTGCGAATTTGCGTGGTTCGAAAACGCGGCGGCCAGCCGGGCAATCGCAATCGCTGGAAGCATGGCCGTTACAGCGCCGCTTCCCGCGTCCGTCGCGCGGAAATCGCCGCCAAACTGGCGCCGCTGCTCGCCCGCTGCGAGGCGGCCATTTTCGCGGCCAACCTTGAAGCAGACTTCAATTGGGGCTTTGCGGCGGCGTTGCGGGAAGAGGCGCTCACCCTCTCAATCCGTCCCAAATGTCATGGCCCGCAAAAGCGGGCCACGCAGGGGACGCCTGCGCCAAACGCACGGGCATCGCATTGTCCCACCTGGGTGGCCCGCTCTGCGGTGGGCCATGACAATTTCGGCTTATCGCGGCGCCAGGTCGATCGCCGCGTCGATCGCGGCGATCAGGCTGCGCTCGTCGGCCTTTCCCGTGCCCGCAATGTCGAAGGCGGTGCCGTGATCGACCGAGGTGCGGATCACCGGCAGGCCGACGGTGATGTTCACCCCCGCTTCCAGCCCCAGCACCTTCACCGGCCCCAGCCCCTGGTCGTGGAACATCGCCACCACCATGTCGAAATCGCCCTGCCGGGCGCGCCAGAACAGCGTGTCGGCGGGCAGCGGCCCTTCCACATCCCAGCCTTTCGCGCGGCATGCCTCGACGGCAGGCGCGATCTTGGCCTCCTCCTCACCCTCGCCGAACAGCCCGTTCTCCCCGCCATGGGGATTGATGCCGCAAACGGCGATGCGGGCCCGCGCGATGCCCGCCTTGAGCAGCACGTCGCGGCCCCGCCCGATGGTGCGCTCCACCAGGCCGGGCTCGATGGCGCGGATCGCTGCGGCCAGACCCATGTGGCAGGTGACAAGGATCACCCGCAGCCCCGGCCCCGTCAGCATCATCGACACTTCGGGCGTATGGGTCAGCGCCGCCAGCAATTCGGTGTGGCCGGGAAAGTCATGGCCCCCGGCGTGCAGCGCTTCCTTGTTCAGGGGCGCGGTGACGATGGCGTCGATGCGCCCTTCCAGCGCCAGCAAGGTGGCGGCATGGACATATTCATACGCCGCATGCCCCGCCGCCGCCGAAATTTTCCCGAACGGCAGGCCGGGCGGAATCAGCTTGAGGTCCAGGCAATCGACGGTGCCGGCCTCGAAGCGCGCCTCTTGCGGCGCCGCGATGAAGCGCAAAGCCAGCCCCGCCCCGGTGAGGTGCCCGGCTTCGGCCAGCCGCACGCCGTCGCCGATCACAAAGGGGCGGCAGCGCGCATAAAGGCCGCGATGCGCCAGCGCCTTCATCACGATCTCGGGCCCGACGCCGGCGGCGTCGCCCATGGTGATGGCAATACGGGGCAGGTTCATGGCGCGACTGTATCAGCGGCCCGGCATTTTCGCGCGCCCTTTGCGCGTGGCGCGCCGGGCGATCAGGCTTTCCAGCAGATTCGGCATCGTCCCGGTGGCGGCGGCCAGGTCCAGCACGATGGGATGATGATCGGAGGCGCCTTTGTCCAGCACCTCGGCGGTCTTGGCTGCCAGCGCCCGCCCCATGCAGCGGTCAAGCCGCAGCGCCACGACATTGCCGGCGCGATGGGTGCGGCGGCGCGGGCCGATGTCGCGGAAGCCCGGCAGGGGAATGGCGCCCACGGCATTGAAGTCGCCGATGATGGCGGCAGGGCCTTCCAGCACCTCGGCGATGTGCAGCAGCTGCCAGCGGTTGAGAAACTGGCCGTGGCTGAGATGGACATTGGCGAAATGAATGCCGCGGATTTTCACCAGCTGGGCCAGGCGCGGCGGCACCTTTCCCGGCATCACCGATGCGGGCAGGCGCAGCGCGACGGAGGGCGCGAAGGGTTCGGGACTCCAGGCGGCCAGGCCATAGATGCGCCGGTCCATCGGCTGGCGGCAGAAATGCCCGCCCACCAGATGGGGCAGCAGGCCGATATCCTCGGTCGCTTCCTGCAGCAGCACCAGGTCGGGGCGATGGGTGCGGATCAGTTCGGCCACGTCTTCGGCGCGCGCCCCCACCCGCCGCAGCAGGTTCCAGCTCAGCACCCGCAGGGCCGTGGGGCTGCCGGGCGGCGGGGACTCATGAACAAAGGCGCGCAAGCGGGATTTCCAAAAGGGACCACCTATTTAACTAGCGGATGGGCCAAGGGTTTCAAGCCCCGTCCGGGGCCTGTAGAACAACGTCATGTTCGTCATGCTTCTGCAGGACCTGGCCTCGCCCGTGGTGCAAACCCTGCTGGCGCTGCTTTACCTGGTCCTCGCCGCCAGCGTCACGGCGGACGTCCTGCTGACCAAGAGCGATGTGCGCAGCGCCATAGGCTGGATCGCCGCCGCCTGGCTGTCGCCCATCCTGGGCGGGCTGCTCTACTTCCTGTTCGGCATCAACCGGGTGACGCGGCGGGCGCTGAAGCTGACGCGGCGCCGCGGCCGCACCGAAACCCATCCCCCCTCGGGCGAGCCGCCGGCCCTGAGCCAGAACATCGCCGAACTGGCCGACATCAGCGCCAAGGTGGTCGGCGGACCGCTGACCGGCGGCAACCGCATCACCCCACTGGCCGGGGGCGACGAAGCCTATCCGCAGATGCTGGCCGCCATCGACGGCGCCACCAAAGGCGTGGTGCTGGCCAGCTATATCTTCCGCGACGACGAAGCGGGGCGGCGCTTCGCGCAGGCCCTGACAGGCGCGAAGGCGCGCGGTGTCGCAGTGCGGGTGCTGCTGGACAGTGTCGGCACCGGCTATCTGTATTCCCCCATCCTGGCCCGGCTGCGGGGTGGCGGCGTACGGACAGCCCGCTTCCTGCACACCTGGCTGCCCTGGCGCATGCCGTTCCTCAACATGCGCAACCACCGCAAGCTGCTGGTGGTGGATGGCCGTCTCGCCTTCACCGGCGGCATCAATATCGGGGCGGAGAATTGCCGTTCCTTAAGGCCGGACGATCATATCGACGATGTCCATTTCCGCGTCGAGGGTCCGGCGGTGCGCCGCGTAATGGAAGCCTTCGCCCATGACTGGGACTTCACCACCGGCGAGGTGCTGGACGATCCCTTCTGGTGGCCGGACCTGGCCCCGGCGGGCTCGACCGTGGTGCGCGGGCTTTCCTCCGGCCCCGACGCCGATCTCTACAAGCTGGAAACCATGCTGGGCGCGGCCATCGGCCTGGCGCGAAAACAGGTGCGCATCGTCACGCCCTATTTCCTGCCCGATGCGCGGCTGCAATTCGTCATCGCCCAAGCGGTGCTGCGCGGCGTGCGGGTGGACATCGTGCTGCCGCAGCATTCCGACCAGCGCCTGATGCAATGGGCGATGAGCGCGCATATCCGCTTTTTCCGCCATGTCGGGGCCCATTTCAGCCTGACGCAGGGCCCCTTCGACCATTCCAAGCTGGCGACCGTGGACGGGCAATGGTGTCTGCTGGGCAGCTCCAACTGGGATGCCCGCAGCTTCCGCCTGAATTTCGAGTTCGACCTGGAATGCTACGACGCGGACTTCACCGCCATCGTCGACGCGCTGATCGCGGCGCGCATCGCGCGCGGACAGGAAATGATGCCGCAGACGATGCTGATGCGGCCGGTGTGGCGCAAACTGCGCGATGCGGCGGCGCGGCTGCTGATGCCGTATCTCTGACGGCGGGAAAAGAAAAAGCCCCGGGCCTTGAAACCCGGAGCCGATTTTCGTTTGCCGAGCCGCGCGTGTTGCCCGCGCGGTTTATGCTCCCCAAGGGCGCTTATCGTCCCGACCCGGACCCGCTTTCTTCTTTTTTTGTTATTCTTGTTTGGTATCCAGACCGCAGCATCTGGCGTTACGCCCTGCCCCGAGTCAATTGCGAGTGCGCTGCAGCACGCGCGCATTCGCCCGCCTGATGCGGCACGGTCACACCTGGGCGGGACTCAGATCGTGCCCAGACCTTCGAGACGGCCGGTGGAATCGCCATGGCGCTCCATCTTGCTCTCCATGCGGTCCATCAGCGACAGCCAGAGGTTCGACATCGGCGTACCCTCGGTGTACCTGATGTAGCGGCCCGGATCGAGCGTGCCGCAGCCGCGACCGGCCAGCACCGTCAGGCAGTTTTCATGGTCGTGCCGGGTGGCAAAGCCATTGCCGTTGCCCAGCAGCACCATGGCGTTGTCCAGCATGGTCTTGTTGCCTTCCTTCACCGACTTCATCTTGTCGAGGTAATAGGCGAAGTTTTCGGCCATGTAGGTGTCGATCTTCACCACCTTGGCAATCTTGACCGGATCCCCGGCATGATGGGTCAGGCCATGATGCTCTTCGGGAATGCCGATCTCGTTATAGGTGCGGCGGCTCTGCTCCACGCCCAGCATGAAGGTCGAGATGCGGGTGGCGTCCATCTGGAAGGCCAGGATCTGCAGATCCGACATCAGGCGGAAATGCTCCTTGAAGGTATCCGGCACGCGGGTGGGGCGCACCACGCCCGGCGGCAGCTTCTCGGTCGACGGCGGCGCGTCGAGGCGGTGCTCGATCTCGCGGATTCCGGTCAGATACTCGTCCACCCGGTGGCGGTCATTCTGGCCCAACTGGGCGTTGACCTGCATCAGGCTGTCCTTGGTGTAATCCAGGATGGAGCGGTTGTAGGTCTCCTGCTGGTCGCGCGACTCGCCGGCATGGTCCGAAGCCTGGGCATTGCCGAACAGGCGGTCGAACACGACGCGCGGATTGACCTCCTTGATGGCGGGGGTCTTGGCGTCCTTCCAGGAGACATTATTGGAATAGATGCAGGCATAGCCCGGGTCGCAGCCGCCTTCCATGCGGCCATAGTCCAGTCCCAGCTCCAGCGACGGAAAGCGGGTGCGGTCGCCGATATGGTTGACCATCACCTGGTCGAAGGAGATGCCGCACTGGATATCGTCCGAGGCGGTCTTCTTGATGCGCACGCCGGTGCCATAGCAGCCGATCGCCTTGGCATGATCGCCGGCGGCATCGTACAGCGCCATCGGCACCGACAAATTGCCCAGCAGCAGGAAATCCTTCTGGTGGCGCTTCAGCGGCTCCATCGAGAGGCCGGTCATGTCGTAATCGACGCCGTCGGCTTTCGGATACCAGTGATCCGACTCCAGGCCATTGGGATAGTAGAGCAGCGCGAAGCGGTTCTTCGGCATCGCCTTGGCGGTGCGGGCGGCAGCCTCGGCCGAGCCAATCAGGCTTTCCGGGATCATCGCATCCAGGAACGGCAGCGCGATGGCGACGGCGCCGGCGCCACGCAAAAGAGCGCGGCGGCTGAGCGGCGGGCGGCGGGAGATCATCATTTGCTGGTTCCTCCGACGGTAAGACTGACGGGCTGCAGGGCGGCTTTGGCTGCAGGCCTGTTCGCGGCGGTGGTGGCGATACTGCCGCGGGCGTTCTGGAAGGGGAAGCTCTTCACCACGTTGATAATGACGCTGTTGAAGGTGTCGCCATCCTGCTTCACCGAAGCCACGATCTGGTCGATCGCCGCCTTGTCGGTGCCCTGGATGCCCCGGCCCAGGGCATAGGACAGCACTTTGCGGATCACGGCCCGGCGGAAATCGTCCTTGCGGGTTTCCAGCACCTGGCGGAATTCGGCCGGATTGGTGAATTTGTGACCGTTGATCTCGCCCGAGGTGTCGATGACGATGCCGTTTTCCTGGGAACGCCAGGAACCGTCGCCGGCGTAATTCTCCAGCGCGAAGCCATAGGGCTCCATGCGGGCATGGCAGCCGGCGCAGACCGGATTGGTGCGGTGCTGCTCGAAGATCTGGCGCGTCGTGCCGGTGAGCGGATGGTTGTCATCAACCTTCAGCGGCGGCACGTCCGGCGGCGGCGGCGGGATCTTCTGGTTGAAGAGATTTTCCAGGATGTACTTGCCGCGCACCACCGGCGAGGTGCGAAGCCCCGTGCCCAGCGGCTTGGAGGTCAGCGTCAGGATCGAAGCCTGGGTGATCAGGCCGAAGCGCTGCTTCGGATCGAGTTGCACCTTCTGGAAGGCGTCGCCGGTAACACCGGGGATGCCATAGAGCTTGGCCAGGCGTTCATCGACAAAGCTGTAATCACCGTCCAGCAGATCGGTGATGGGCCGGTTGTTGGCGACGATGTAGTTGAAGAAATGCTCGGTCTCGCCCTTCATCGAGGCGGCCATGGCCTTGTCGACATTGGGTGTCTGTTCGAGCCCGCGAATCTCCAGCCACTGGCCCATGAAGTCCTTGGTCAGCGAGACCGCCTTGGGGTCCTGGAGCATGCGCGCGATCTGCGCGTCCAGATTCTGGCGCAGCGTGCCGGCCTTCGCCTGTTCGAACAGCGCCTCGTCGGGCATCGTGCTCCACAGGAAATAGGAGAGCCGCGAAGCCAGCTGGAATTCGGTGAGTTGATAGACCTTGCCGGTACCATCGGGATGCGGGTCCTGCTCCAGCCGGAACAGGAAATTCGGCGACAGAAGCGAAGCACGAATGGCCAAGGCCGTCGCTTCCGACATCGATTCGCCGGCTTGGGCGAAGGACAGGGCGGCGAATTTCATCACGCCGTCCACTTCTTCCTTTGTCACCGGACGGCGCCAGGCGCGCGGCAGAAAGGCTTCAATGTTGATGCGGACCTTTGCCTGGCTGTCGGCGAAGTCAGCCTTGAAATTCTTGCTGGCGTCCAGAATTCTCTGGGCGGGGACGGCGGACAGCACGCCCTTGCCTTCATCCAACGGCTTGAAGGAACGCTTCACGGATTTTTCCGCCGCGTCGAGATAGTGCTCGATCAGCACCGGCGAGATGGTGAGGGTATCACTGTTGTTGTCGAAGCCGTCGCCGCGCTCGTCCGCCGGGAAGTCGGCGGCGGCGTCATAGTCCGCCGGCAAATAAAGCAGCTCGCGGATCGTGTTGGCGTATTCGCGGCTGTTCAGGCGGTGCATCACCAGCGGCCCCGGATCGGGCTTGCCGGCGATGGTCAGGACGTCATTGTTGATCCAGTCCACCAGCAGCTTGCGCTCGCCATCGCCGGGCCGGTTCTTCACCGAAGCGGGGGGCATGCGGCCGCTGGCCAGTTCGTCCGCCACCTTGCTCCAGAAATCGTCATTGGCGGCGCGCCCCCGCGCGTCGTCCTCATCCTTGAACTTCAGCAGCATGTCGCCCTTGGGCTGGGCGCCGCTGTGACAGCCGATGCAGTATTTGTTGAAGACCGGCGCGATGTCGGTGTCGAATTTGGGATGCGCGGCGACAGGGGCGGGCGTATCCGCGGTGGCCGCCAGAGCGCACAACACCGCGCCCTGCAGCAGGGCGGCGGTCAACGCCAGCAGCGCAGCCTTACGATTCACAGTCGTCGCCTCCCGGGCGGCGGTATGCGGTGGTTTGCCCCCCGCTTTTGTCTGAGTAATCCCTATAACGCTTTGCGCTGCTTCGCAATCTTTACAGAATGGCAATGAACAGGTTGGCACTGGCAACCGGCCGGTTCCCCGGCCGGTTGCAGACGCCGGTGATTACTCGCCCGCCTTGGCCAGGACATTCTTCTGGCGGCTGAGGCGGCTGTCGCGTTCCTTGGCGAAGCGGACAATACCCTGGAAGATCGTCTCGGGGTCGAGATGCGCCTCCTCGATCACTTCCTTTTCCAGGCCGCTGGTCAGCCACTGGTTGTCCCAGTCGGAGGTCAGCGAATAGGCGTCGGTCAGCGGACCCAGATCCTTCACCGGCATGACGCGGCGGGTGGCCGAACTGACGCACATCGCGTCGATCAGCGCTTCCGGCGGCAGGACGGCATTGCGATAGGCTTCAGGCTGGCGATCGAACAGGTCTTCGCTGATCGCCGAGATCACCTTCACATTGATCCCAGCCTCTTCCAGGCGCGGCAGCACCTTCACCAGATTGACGGTGGAGCTGGAGCCCTGGGCGATGACATAGCCGTGTTTCGGCTTGCCCGGCGCAAAATCACGGATGACATACAGGCCCTTTCGCGCGGCGGTGAGATCCTTGTCGGCGAAGGTGTTGCGGTCGGCGACGGGGAAGTCGGGACGCGCCACCTCGATGACGATGATGCCCACCTTGGGATCGCGGGCAGCGATTTCGGCGGCGGCGAAATAGCCGGGTGCGACGTCGTTATAGTCCCACAGATTGAGATGGATGATCTGGCCGCGGGGGAACAGCTTCCACACTTGCGTGGCGAAGATGCCGAAATGGCTGCGTCCGTCGGCAGCGGTTTCAGGACCGGAATGGCCGACCAGGATGTGCAGCACGCCCATGCGGAACTTGCTGTCCTGGTTCTGCTGGCTCCAGACGCGGGCCGGCGTGTACATCAGCGGCGTGAAGGCGCCATAGGTGCCCGACAGCGCCCAGACGCCCTTGAACTCCTTGGGGTCCAGCGAGGCGCTCTGGCTGACCATGCCGATGGCGGAGCAGACATTGCCCGCTTCCTGGATCGCCGCCTTGACGCGGGTGCCCAGCGGATTGCTCACCGGGTCATAATGGCCCCACAGCGCGCCATGCTCGACATTGATGGATTCCGACAGGTCGGCCGCCAGGGTGACGAAGCGGTTGTCGGTGACATAGTTCATCCACTTGATGATTTCCGACACGGCGCGGCGGGCGCCCATCACTTCGCCCGGCTTCTTGTAGAGGCTGATCGAAACCTCTTTCTGCGCGCCGGAAATGCGGTTGGTGATCGGCAGCTTCTGCGGCTCGACCGGCAGGTTGGCGACCTTGAGGCGCTCGTCCAGGAAGGGGTTGGTCCCTTCGGCGAAATGCACCTTCTCATTGTCCTTGACGCTGTCGCCAAGCTGCACGAGGCGGTCGGCGACCCAGTCGCCCAGGCCCTTCTGCTCGAACACCGACATCACGACATCGATGTTGGTCTTGAACTGGACCAAGCGTTCCTTCTCGGTCTTCGGCGCGCCGTCACGGATGCCGGCGAACTTGACGCCATACTTGTCCTCGAAAGAGGCGGCCATGGCGACGAAATAGTCGGCATTCATCTTCTGGCTGTAGGGATGGCTCTTGTAACCCGTGATCTGGTTGACCGTGTCGGAGAGCTTGCCGTTCACCGCGGCGGGCCAATAGCCCTTGGTGGTCTTGGCGATGGCGATCACCGGACGCTTGTCGGAAGGCTCGCTGTTTTCCATCGCCTGCAGCAGCTCGATCACCTTGCCGTAATCGCCACCGTCATCGGACGTGAAGACGTTCCAGCCATAGGAGGTCCACTGCTTCACCAGGTCATACTGGTCGGCATAGGCCGCCGGGATGACGCCGCCGTGCAGCGAGTCGTCGATGCCGGCATTGTTGTCCGACAGATAGATGCGCATGCGCTTGCCGACCTGCATCGCCAGCGCCTGGGTCTTCAGTTCCTGGGCATGGCCTTCGGTCATGGCGAACTCGCCTTCCAGGGCGATGATCTTGGGCGCGTTGCCGCCGGCGCCCGCCATGTCCCAGAAAGCCGCCTTGCCGGCCGCGGTGGCAACGCCGACGCCGGAGGGGCCGCCATTGACGTCATTCGTGACGTCGATGCTTTCGGCATGGCCCGACAGGGCCTTGATGCCGCGCAGCTTGGCCTGAGCGAAAAGGGGATCGTCCTGCAACCCCTGGTCGGAGAGCAGATTGACCAGCGCGCCATGACCACGGCGGAAGCCGAGACAGTCGATCGGCAGGATCGCTTCCTTCGGATCGGCATAATACTTCTTGTCGCCGGTCGCCTGGTATTTGCGGTCCAGTGCCTGGCCCAGGATCATATAGAGGGCATACATGGTGGGGGCGCAGTGGCCCGCCGCCATCATGAACTTGTCGCTGAAGGGATGCTTGGGGCGGCGATAGTCATAGCGCATGCCGCCGCGCTCGGGCCCGATCAGATGCGAGGCCACGTTGAAGGGCGTGTAGGCCAGCGGACCGCCGAAATGGCCGGTTTGGGCATAATTGCCCAGCAGCACCAGCGTCATGCAGGTCATGAAACCCACATCTTCCAGATGGGCGCGTTCCTCGGTGCTCAAACCCTTCGACATTTCGATCTCCCACTTGATTTTTCTCGCCTGGACGGACCATTTAGGAAATAAATCCCATTACATGCCCGTCACACTCGGCGCCCGCACGATGCCGGCAGGGCGCGGATGGACCTAGCAGAACTCCGACGCCACGAAAAGCGAGATCGTTTTCAGAAGACCTTTTCCGCACTGCGGCATTCGACAAACTTTGCGACCAATCTTTGAGACCCGAGGTTTTGCAAGCCCGTCGATCTGGCGTAGGCTTTTTGCGGGTTCTTCCGGTGGCTTTCCATGAAACGCAAGGCCCTGTACAGCCGCGCCAGACGGGCGCGCGGGACGGTGGACCAGGGCTCCAGCGCCGATCTGCCGCCCCAGGATTGGTTTGCCGAAGCGCCGCGCGGCCCCGGCCTCGTTGCCCGCAGCTGGAGCCGATTCCGCGGCGCTCTGGAACGGCGCAACCTTACCCGCGCCGCCCTTGCCACCGCCCTGGTGCTGCTGGCCGTGGGCCTCAGCCTCTCCACGCTTTATGTCTGGCGCCTCGCCTATCCCGGCCCCCACGAATACACCCAGTGGGACATCGACAACGCCGTCAAGAACACGCTCGACAACACCCCGCCCGGCCCCGACGCCACCACCGTTGCCGCCGCCGTGATCGCGCCGTCGCTGGTGCGGGTGGACGGCTATCTGTCACCCGAGCATGCCGCCGAGATCGCCAAGCAGGAGGCGCTGGACGCGAAAAAAGCGGGCAAGAAGCCGGCCAAGCTGCCGCCACCCGCCAAGGCGCCGGACGACAAGAACAAGGCACCGGACACCGAAACCGCCGACGCCAAGCCGCATCCCGATTCCACCGGCTCGGGCGTGGTCATCAACGAGCAGGGCGACATCCTCACCAACCTGCATGTCATCCGCTCCACCGACCGCTGGGAAATCACCTTCTTCGACGGCAGCAAGTCCGACGCCATCCTGGTCTCGATGCAGCCGGAGAACGACCTGGCGGTGATCCGCGCCAAGCGCCAGCCCGACGATCTCAAGCCCGCCACCCTGGCTTCGACGCGCGATCTCAATCCCGGCGACATGGTGGTGGCGGAAGGCTTTCCCTTCGGCATCGGGCCATCGGTCTCCTCCGGCGTCGTCGCCGGACTGAAACGGGAGTTCGACGATCCCGACGACAAGGAAAAGCCCAAAATGACCAACCTCATCCAGTTCGATGCGGCGGTGAATCCGGGCAATTCCGGCGGCCCGCTGGTCAACCGTGACGGCGAAGTCGTGGGCATCGTCACCGCCATCTACAATCCGACCGGCCAGCGCGTCTTCGCGGGCATGGCCTTCGCGGTTCCGATCGAGAATGCGGCGAAAGCGGTGGGAGACAATCCTTTGTAAGGGCCCGCGTCAGCGCGCCTTCAACACAACATGACAGATCAGGGTGATGGCATGACCGACAGCGCACATACGGACCTGGAGCATCTGCTCTACGAAGTGAAGAAGATCGTGGTCGGGCAGGATTATTTCCTGGAACGGGTGCTGATCGCGCTGCTGGCCGGCGGCCACCTGCTGGTGGAGGGCGTGCCGGGCCTGGCCAAGACGCTGACCGTCGCCACCCTGTCGCGGGCGATGTCGGGCAGCTTCAAGCGCATCCAGTTCACGCCCGACCTGGTGCCGTCCGACCTCACCGGCACCCGCATCTACAACCAGAAGAGCGGCGATTTCTCCACCCTGCTGGGGCCCGTCTTCGCCAATCTGGTGCTGGCCGACGAAATCAACCGCGCCCCCGCCAAGGTGCAGAGCGCCCTGCTGGAGGTGATGCAGGAGCGCCAGGTCACCATCGCGGGCGAAAGCTATCCCGTGCCGAAGCCCTTTGTGGTGATGGCGACGCAGAACCCGATCGAGACCGAAGGCACCTATGCCCTGCCCGAGGCCCAGGTCGACCGCTTCATGATGAAGGTGCAGGTCTCCTATCCTTCCGAGGAAGAGGAGTTCGTCATCGTCCAGCGTGTCACCGGCGTTGCCGCCCTGATCGGTGCCGTGACCTCGACCGACGCGCTGCTGGAGATGCAGGCGCAGGCCCGCAAGCTTTATGTCGATCCCGCCCTGATCACCTATGCAGTGCGGCTGGTGGCGGCGACGCGCGATCCCGCCAAGGCAGGCCTGCGCGAGCATGGCCGCTTCATCCTTTATGGCGCCTCGCCACGCGCCACCATCGGCATGATCGAGGCGGGCCGGGCGCTGGCGTACTTGCGCGGCCGCGACTATGTGCTGCCGGAAGATGTTGTGGACGTCGCCCCCGACGTGCTGCGCCACCGCGTCATCCCATCCTATGAGGCGCTGGCCGAAGGCGTCACCGCCGACGCCCTGGTGCGCGACCTGATGAAAGCGGTGACCCCGCCCGAACGCGTGTTGGAGAGCCATGTCCGCGCCGCAAGCGTCTGAGGCGCTCCTCGCCCGGCTCGATCTGAGTATCGCGCGGCGGCTGGAAGGGTTGCTGCAGGGCGACCACAAATCGCCGTTCCGCGGCCAGGGCCTCGACCTAGCCGACCTGCGCGAATACCAGTTCCATGACGATGTCCGCCGCATCGACTGGAATGTAACGGCGCGCACGCAGATCCCGCATGTGCGCGAATATATCGAGGACCGCGAAGTCACCGCCTGGTTCCTGCTCGACATGAGTCCGTCGATCGATTTCGAGTCGGTCAGCGTCTCCAAGCGCGCCGTGCTGACCGAGTTCACCGCCCTGATGTGCCGCTTCCTGGCGCGGCGGGGCAACCGGGCGGGCGCCCTGCTCTTTTCCGGCGGCGTCGACGCCCAAGTCCCGGCCCGCGGCGGCCGCCGCCAGACCCACGCCATTTTGGACGCGATGAACCGCTATCGCGCCCGTTGGCCCGCCCCCACCGATCTGGCCCACGCTTTGACCGACGCGGCGCGGATGGTGCGCCGCCGCGCGCTCATATTCGTGGTCTCCGACTTCATCAGCCCGCAAGGCTGGGAACGGCCGCTGGGCCAGCTGGCGGCGCGTCACGATGTGGTGGCGGTGCGGCTCACCGATCCCTTGGAAGTGCGGATGCCCAATCTTGGCCTCATCACCTTCCAGGATTCCGAAACCGGCGAGCAATTGTTCGTCGACACCCATGATGCGGGCTTTCGCCGCCGCTTCGCCGAAGCCGCCGCAGCCCGCGAGCAGGCGCTGCGCGAAACCTTCGCCCAGGCGGGTGTCGATGCGCTGGAGCTTTCGACCGAAGACGACGTCGCCGATGCCGTGCTGCGGTTCGCCGACATGCGCAAGCATCGCGCCAAGCTGAACGCAGGGGCCGTGCCATGAACACTCTGTGGACGTCCATCAAGCAGATTCCCTGGAGCCGGGCGGGCGACTTCGTCCCCGGCATCAGCTTCCTGTGGCCCAGCTTGCTGTGGCTGCTGCTTTTGGTGCCGGTGCTGGTCGGCCTCTACATCTGGCTGCTGCAGCGGCGCAAGCAGGGCGTGGTGCGCTTCGGCAATATGGGCCTGCTGAGGCAAGCGATGGGCCCGTCCAACTGGCGCCGTCATTTGCCGCCCGCCCTGCTGCTGTGCGCGATGACGCTGCTGCTGCTGGCGGTGGCGCGGCCCACCGCCATGGTCTCGCTGCCCTCGCACCGCGCCACGGTGATGATGGCGATGGACGTTTCCGGTTCCATGCGGGCCAACGACATCCAGCCCAGCCGCATCGAAGCCTCGCAGAAGGCGGCCAAGGAATACATCAAGGAACAGCCCAAGGATGTGGTGATCGGCATGGTCGCCTTCGCCGCCACCGCTTTTGTGGTGCAGAATCCCACCACCGACCGCCAGGCGCTGGACGCCGCCATCGATCATTTCGAGCTGCAGCGGGGCACGGCGGTGGGCAACGGCATCCTGGTGTCGATGCAGACCCTGTTCCCGCAGGAAAACCTTCCCATCAGCAACTTCAACAATGGCGGCGGCGGCTTTGGCGGCGGCTTTGGCGGCTTTGGCCGCCGCGGCGGCGGCAGTTGCGGCCGCGTCGACGACAGCAGCATGGCGAATTTCGGCCGCCGCCTGGGCGAGGCCGGGGGCGCCCCGCCCAAGAAGCATGTGCCGGTGGAACCGGGCAGCTACAAGAACGCCGTCATCATCCTGATGACCGACGGCCAGACCAATGCCGGCTGTGATCCGATCGAGGCGGCGCGGCTGGCTTCGGAATATGGCGTCAAGGTCTTCACCATCGGCTTCGGCACCACCCGTGGTAACAATGTCCAGTTCGGTGGCTTCTCGATGCGGGCCCAGCTTGACGAGGAATCGCTGAAGAAGATCGCCGACATCACCAAGGGCAGATACTACAAGGCTGCCAGTTCGCAAGACCTCAAGGCGGTCTATGACCTGCTGACCAAACAACTGGTGGTGGAAGTCAAGGAAATGGAAATCTCCAGCTTCTTCGCCGCCGCCGCCGCCCTCTTCATGATGCTCGCCGCCAGCCTCTCGGTGGCCTGGTTCGGCCGGATATTCTAACGGCCGATCAAAGGCCGTTCGCGCAGGCCAGCCTGCTTCGATGAAGCGCGCGATCTCATCAAGTGAGGAATGCCGGCTTGCCCGGAGGCGATTCTGGCCGCCAACCGTTTGCGAAAATCATTTCATCGGCGTCTTATGGCCGCCTTCCAAGGACGAAATTCCCCTGAGGGTTTCGTAAACTAGGCCGCAACCTTCCAAGGTTGCGGCCTTTTTTTTGCCGCGGTCGCGACACCACGCACCGGCACGGTCAGGATGTCTTCGCCTTAATGAGGTGCCGGGACAGCCCTCGCCTGTTGAGACACCGCGACGGCCTCGAATTGACAGGACTTCTCTTTCCCAGTCCCATCGGTGGGGGCGCGGCGTCAGAACCGCGCGGGACCACGCTTTCGCGCGGTTCTCAGGGAAAGAACCACTATGAAGAAGTCAGGAACGCCGCTCACCCGGCGCACGGTGCTGAACAATTCGGTTGCCGCGATCGCGCTGGGGGCGACGCCGCTGGGCAAGGCCATGGCGCAAGCGCCGGCCGCCGCGGCCGCCCCCGTGCCCAACTCCAACTGGTTGAACAACGCCAATGGCCTGTCCGCGACGCGCTATGCGCCGTTCGACGAGATCAACGCCACCAACTTCAACAATCTGGAAGTGGCCTGGCGCTTCAACACCGACAATTACGGCAACCATGCCGATGCCTATTTCAACGCCACGCCCATCCTGGCGAATGGCCGGATGTATTCCACCGTCGGCCTGAACCGCGACCTGGTCTGCATCGATCCGGCGACGGGCGAATTGCTGTGGGCCTACCGCCATGATGAAAAGGGCCGCATGGGCGCCCGCGGCGGCTCCGGCTGGGGCTGCGCCTACTGGACCGACGGCAAGGAAGAACGCATCCTTTACTGCACCATCAGCTATCAGCTGGTCTCGATCGACGCCAAGACCGGCAAGCCTGATCCCAAGTTCGGCGATGGCACGGAAGTCGACCTGCGCAACGACTGGGACCATGTCGTCGATCCCAAGGCGCGCATCGTGGGCATCCACGCCCCGCCGCTGGTGGTGCGCGATGTCGCCGTGGTCGGCAACGCCTCGGCCTCCACCGGCCCCGGCTATCTGCGCGGCTATGACGTGCGCACCGGCAAGCGCAAATGGATCTTCCACACCGTGCCCCAAAAGGGCGAGTTCGGCTACGACACCTGGCAGCCCGGCCAGGCCGAAACCGCCACCAACACCGGCGTCTGGGCGATGATGTCGGCGGACCCGGAGCTGGGCCTGGTCTATGCCGGTGTCGAGCTGCCGCAGGCCGACACCGTCGGCACGACGCGCCTCGGCAACGGCACGCTGTTTTCCGAGACGCTGGTGGCCCTGGATATCGAAACCGGCCAGCGCAAATGGCACTACCAGACCGAACATCACGGCCTGTGGGATCGCGACATTCCCTCGCCGGCGACGCTGTTCGATCTGCAGATCGACGGCAAGATGGTCAAGGCGCTGGCGCTGCCGACCAAGCAGGCCTACCTCTTCGTGCTCGACCGCACCAACGGCAAGCCGGTCTGGCCGATCAATGAAGTGAAGGTGGAAGCCGGAGACGTGCCCGGCGAATATTATGCGCCGACCCAGCCGGTTCCCAGCAAGCCGCCGGCCTTCGACCGCCAGGGCTTTTCGCTGGACTACGGCATCGACTGGACGCCGGAACTGAAGGCGCGCAGCCACGCCATCATCAGCCACTATCACATCGGCCCGACCACCTACACGCCGCCGGTGGTGAGAAAGCCGGACCAGGGCCTGTTCGGCACCCTCAACCTGCCGGAATCCCAGGGCGGCGCGAATTGGCCGGGCGGCTCCTACGATCCCGACAACGGCATTTTCTATGTCTATTCCAAGACCAACACGGCCCCGACCTCGCGCGGCACCAACGACAATATGGGCGGCAGCTTCGGCGGCACGGCCAATCCGGGCGGCGTTCCCGGCCGCATCGGCGGCCCGGTCGATCCGGGCACCAGGGACGGCATCAACGATCCGATCGTGCCGGGCATTCTGACCATCAACGGCATGTCGATCCTCAAGCCGCCTTACGGGCGCATCACCGCCATCGACCTGAAGCACGGTACCCAGTTGTGGCAGGTCGCCCATGGCGAGACGCCGGACTTCATCAAGAACAATCCCTTGATGAAGGGCATCACCATCCCGCGCACCGGCCAGTCCGGCATCCTGGGCGTCTTGACCACCAAGACCCTGGTGATCTGCGGCGACAGCGGTTCGTTTACCGACGAACAGGGTCGCAAGGCCGCGCGCCTGCGCGCCTATGACAAGATGACCGGCAAGGAAGTCGGCGCCGTGTTCCTGGCGCAGCCGCAGACCGGCTCGCCCATGAGCTACATGCTGAACGGCCATCAGCACATCGTGCTGGCCAGCGGCGGCTTCAACGGCTCCGAGCTGATCTGCTTCCGCCTGCCCCAGCCCCGCGCCGCGGCGGGTGGCGGCCGTGGCGGGCGCGGCGGTGGCGCTCCGGGCGGCAATGCCGGCGGAGGCGGCGCGGCGGCGGATTAGAAAAACCGCCGCTGCCGCGTCACGCCCGCGGAATCCATTTTCCGGCAGCGCGCCGCGCCTGGCCGCTTTTCGCCGCGGTCCACTTCACGATGATCGCGACCCGCGACCACCTTTGCGGCCGCCCGCCGCAGCGTAAGCCAAACTCGCGCGTTCATGTTTCAAGGTAATTTCCGCCTGTCTCATGAGATATCGATGCGATTTGCCATCCGCCTGTTTTCCGCCGCCCTGGTGGCGGCACTGCTGCTCGGTCTGATGGCGTACCCGGCCTTGGCAGCGGAAGCCGCCGCCGGCAACGGCGCCACCGGCAGCGGCAGGGCCGAGGCCCTTCTGATCGCTCAGGTTCTCCTGCTGATGGTGGTGGGGCGCCTGCTGGGCGAAGGGCTGCAGCGGTTCGGCCAGCCGCCGCTGGTCGGCCAGTTGCTGGCTGGCCTGATCCTGGGCCCTTCGCTGCTGGGTGCGGTCTGGCCGGCAGCGCAGCATTTCCTGTTTCCCGCCGACAGCGCCCAGCAAGGCATGATCGGCGGGCTCTCCCAGATCGGCATCCTGCTTCTGCTGCTGCTCACCGGGATGGAAACCGATCTCAAGCTGGTGAGGAAAGCCAAGGCCGCCGCCATCGCCGTTTCCATCACCGGCGTGGCGGTGCCGTTTTTCGGCGGCTTCCTGCTGGGACAGGCCCTGCCGGATTCGCTCCTGCCTCCTGGCCTGCAGGGGCGGCTGGTGCCGTCGCTTTTCCTGGGCACTGCGCTGGCCATCTCCTCGGTCAAGATCGTCGCCATGGTGGTGCGCGAAATGAACTTCATGCGCCGCAACCTGGGCCAAGTGATCGTCGCCTCGGCCATCATCGAGGACACGGTGGGGTGGGTGATCATCGCCATCACCTTCGGCATCGCCGGGCAGCAGCATCTCAGCCTGCTTTCGCTGGTCCAGACCGTGGCGGGCGTGGCGCTGTTCCTGATCTTCAGCTTTACCATCGGGCGGCGCATCGTCTTCGCCGTCATCCGCTGGGCCAACGACAATTTCCACAGCGAGTTTCCCGTCATCACCGCCATTCTGGCGGTGATGGGTGTGATGGCGCTGATGACCCAGGCCCTGGGTGTGCATACCGTGCTGGGCGCCTTCATCGCCGGCGTGCTGATCGGGGAATCGCCCATCCTCACCGCCCATATCCAGGGCCAGCTGCGCGGCCTGATCGCGGCTTTCTTCATGCCGGTCTTTTTCGGCATGTCGGGCCTTTCGGCAGACCTCACCGTCATTGTCCGCCAACCGCAATTGCTGATGTTCACCGGCGTGATCATCGTCATCGCCAGCCTGGGAAAATTCCTCGGCGCCTTCGCGGGGGCAAAGATGGGCGGATTGCGCTTCAAGGAAGGTGTGGCGCTGGGCTGCGCCATGAATGCGCGCGGCTCGACCGAAGTGGTGGTGGCCTCGATCGGCCTTTCCATCGGGGCGCTGACGCAGAACCTCTATACCATGATCGTCACCATGGCGATGGTCACCACCCTGGCGATGCCACCCATGCTGCGTGCCGCCCTGCGCCGGTTGCCGATGCGCCAGGACGAGCAGACCCGCATCGCCCGCGAGGAGATGGACGAGACCGGCTTCCTGCCGCGACTTGAACGCCTGCTGCTGGCAGTCGATGCCAGTGCGGTCGGCCAATTCACCGCGCGCCTGGCGGGCCTGGTCGCCGGGGCGCAGGGCATGCCGGTGACAATCCTGAATCTGCGCGAAGAGGCGGACGCCGCTGCGGCGCCCCTGCAGGGGCCGGTCGCGAATGAAGTGAAGAGTGGCGCCAAGCAGGCAGCCTCCAAGGTCATTGCCGACGAACATGAACCGAACCCGGAAAAGGTCCATCTCACCGAACGGGCGCAGGCGCCGCAGCAAACCCAGCCGAACGACGCGATCCGCGAGGAAATCCGCAAGGGTTACGACATGCTGCTCATCGGCGCGGCCGAATGCTGTGACGCGGATGGCGGCTTCACGCCGCTGGTCTCTCGCCTGGCGCGGGAGTTCACCGGCAACATCGCCGTCCTGGCGCCTGGCGATGGCGCCTTGCCGGTCTTGCGCCAAGGCGCGCGCCTGCTGGTCGCGGTAAACGGCACCGAGATGTCCCGCAACGCCGCTGAGCTGGCCTTCGCCATTGCCCGCGCCACCGGCGCCAGCGTCACGGCCGTCTATGCCGCCACCGGCGATCGCAAGCGCCGCACCCGCGCCCGCGAGGAGGAATTGCTCAAGGATATTGCCCGGCTGGCGGAGCGGTATGACGTGCGCCTGCGTACCAGCATCGCCGGCAACCGCAATGCCGCACAGGCCATCCTGCAGGAAGCCGCGCGGCATAGCCTGATCGTTATGGGGGTGAGCGTGCGCCCCGGCGAGGACCTTTTCTTCGGCAACACCGCCACCGAGGTGATGACGGGCGCGCGCAAGCCGGTGCTGTTCCTGGCCAACAAGCCAGCCGATATCGCCCCGCCCCGGGAAACGGTGGATTCCGCGGTGGCATGATGCATCAAGGCAAGGGCGTCGCCTGACGCGCGGGCGGCGTTACCGCGCCGTCCAGCCGCCGTCTATCAGGTAATCGGTGCCGGTGATGAAGCCGGCTTGCTCGGAGCAGAGGAAGCAGGTGATGGCGCCCACCTCTTCCACCTTGCCCCAGCGGCCGACCGGGATGGATTCCAGGAACTTGGCGTTCTGCACCGGATCGTTCATCAGCACCGTGTTCATCGGCGTGCCGAAGGGACCGGGCGACAGGCCGTTGACTGTGATGCCGTCCGCCGCCAGCTCCAGCGCCAGGGCGCGGGTGAAGCCCAGCAGCGCCGTCTTGGCCGAGGAATAGGCCGTACGCCCAGGCAGCGAGATATGCGCCATGATCGAGGTCAGATTGATGATGCGGCCATAGCCGGTGCCCTTCATGCCCGGCACAAAGGCGCGGCAGCCCAGGAAGGTGCTGATGATGCTGGAATCCAGTACGCTGCGGAACTCGTCCAGGGTGAAGTCCACCAGATCCTTGCGGATATTGGTGCCGGCGCTGTTGATCAGGATCTGCGGGCGGGGTTGCCACGCATCGATGTCCTTCTGCAGCCTGGCGACCTGATCCTCATTCGTCATCTCGGCGGTAAAGGTGGCGACAGTGGCGCCTTTCAAGCCTTGGGCGACCTCGTCCAGCTTGGCCTTGTTGCGGCCCACCAGGGCGATGCTGGCGCCGGCCCCGGCCAGGGTGGCGGCCATGGCTTCGCCCAGGCCGCCGCTGCCGCCGACGATCACTGCCGTCTTGCCGCTGAGATCGATCTTCATGGGGCGCCCTTTGCGGAAATTTCGGGCGGACCATAGAGCGGTTCCCGGAAAAGTGTGAAGCGGTTTTCCGCCCCGAACCGCGGCAAAAGGAAAACCGGGACGCCCCAAAGCAAAAGGGCCGGCGTCGCCGCCGGCCCCAAGCCCGAAGTGACCGACCGGCTCAGCCGCCGCCGGTCGAGGCGACCAGCTTGAAGGCGCCGGCCAGCGGAGTACCCAAATTGATCAGCCCCCCAGCGGGGTGGCGCCGGTCGTCATTTCCTGTGCATCCACCTGGCCGGTGAGGGTGTTCTGCCACAGCAGGTCGCTGAAGCCGTCCTTGTTGACGTCTTCGGCGCCCATCAGTGTCCACCCCGCACCGGGGCCAGCCACGTTGATCGGAGCGCCGATCTGGCTGGTGCCGTTCATCAGCCATATCTGGGCGTCGCCGGTGGTATTGTTGCGCAGCAGGATATCGCTCTTGCCGTCACCATTGAAATCGCCCGAACCGACAACCGCAAAGCCGGTTGCGCTGCCGATAGCGGTCGGAGAGCCGGTAGCGCCAGTCATCAGAGAAATGTCAACAGCGCCTGTCGTGGAATTCTGCCACAGAATATCGCTATTGCCATCGCCATTGAAATCGCCGGAACTGATGGCGTTCCAGTTGGCGCCGGGGGTTGTGACGGCGCTAACCGCATCTACCTGCCCGACCGGTTCGCCAAACTTGGTGTCCAGGAACATGATCTCGACTGCGCCGGTTGCAGAATTCTGCAACAACACATCCGAGGCCGCATCACCGTTGAAATCGCCCGCCGTGATGGCCTTCCAGTTCGTACTGCCGGGCTGCGTGCTGAGGGCGGTGGCGGTATAGGCGCCGGTAACTGGGTCGATGCCGGTCAAAACTTCCAAGTTTCCGGTCGATGTATCCTGAAGCAGAAGGCCGGCTTTACGATCGGTATCGGCAGTGAATTGGCCGGTGCCGATCGCGCTCCAGGTGCCTGTGATGCCCGGCGGAGTCAGTGTGACATCCGGGCCGCCCGGCTGCAGCTGAAATTCCACGCTGGATGTGATCGTGTTCTGGAAGATCAAGTCGCCATAGCCATCATTATTGATGTCGCTGACATGGCTGGGCGAGAGGAACTTCAGGCGCTGGATCCCCGACAGCGTGTCATTGCTTGTATTGCCGGCGGGACCGCCAATGACGGAGGTAAGGTTCGCGGTGGCGTATTGCCATTCCGCGCCCGCGAAATAGGTGACATTCAGGGCATTGGGGCCACCCTTGATTGTGTCGGTGCCGCCATTGCCCTGGAAGATGATGGTGCCTGTGGTGGTGTCACCGCTGGCGTCCAGGACATTGTTGCCCGACGTGCCGATAAAGTTACCCTGGATATTGCCGTTAAGCGCGATGCTGCCGAACTTGTTGATGATGTTGCTGTTGCCGTTGAGGGTGAACGTCCCTGTCGCCAGATTGACCACCGCAGTGTCCGTACCGGGCGCGGGGCCAGGGTTAAAACCATTCGTCAACACCAGCTTGTTGCTGCCGGTGCCGTTGAAGATGTTGCCCGAGACCACTGCGTTGTAGGTCGGTCCCAGCTCGTTCAAGGTCAGGTCCAGTTCCTGCTTGCCCAGATTCAGGATGTTGCCGTTGATGTTGATCTTCTGGCCACTGGCTTCCAACGCCACGATGCCGGAGCCGTTGGACTTGGAATTGAGGATGTTGCCGTTGATGGTCGCGGTGGCGTTCGACAGGTAAGCATCCGCGAAGATGCTCGCATTGTTGATGTAGCCATTGAGGATGTTGCCGTTGACCGTGGCCGTCTTGGTGCCGAAGGCGGTGTTTCCGTTATTGGCTGTGTTGTCGGGACCGTTGGCCAGCGCGGTAGCCAGCAGCTGCACATCGGTGCCGGCCACATTGTTGGCGTTGACGATGTTGCCGTTCAACGTGGCGCTGGCATTGCCGTATTTGACGCCGGTGCCGGACTCGGCAACCGCGTCGAGCAGGATATGGCCCAGGGCGGTCGAGGCATTGATGATATTGCCGTTGAAGGCGATGGTGGCGTCGCCGCCATTGCCGTTGGCGCCAGCGAGGCCGGTGCCAAAGCCGGTGCCGCCCAAGCCGCCATTGCCGCCGATGGCGGTGCCGATCAGGTCGAAGTTGGGGCCCAGCGGCTTGAAGATGGTGCCATTGACGCCGATGGTGGAGGCGGCGCCGTCACCGCCTTTGCCGCCATTGCCATTCGCCGGGCCGGTGTTGTTGCCGCCATTGCCGCCATTACCGCCCGTGGCGGTGATGTTGTAGGAATCGGCATTCACCATGCCGTTGAGATTGTAGGTGGCCGCCGTTCCCTTGGTGCCCGGCAGGGGGCTGGAACCG
>Ga0316218_1001706_pt1 | contig 22711 bp, 18 predicted proteins | sample TBH18003metaG_FD_203634 | JGI IMG/M metagenome (GOLD analysis project Ga0316218, IMG submission 203634) | Freshwater microbial communities from Trout Bog Lake, Wisconsin, USA - TBH18003 | ecosystem: Environmental > Aquatic > Freshwater > Lake > Hypolimnion/Profundal zone | place: USA: Wisconsin...
ATCGATTCCACGAACCACCCGGTCTGGAAAAGCGCGGCGGCATAAGTCTGGTCCGGAGCTGGGTTGGCGGTGGCAAAGCGCGCAGCCAGGCCCGCCGGGGCCGCCATATGGAGATTGTGGCAGCCGAAGAAGTAAAGCATCACGAAATAAGTCGCGTAGTCGAAGATCGAGCTCATCGGCCCGATAAAAACCATGAAGCGCTGGATATTGGCGATGTCCCACTTGCGGGGCGTTTTCAGATACTCCTCATCGACGTTGTCGGAGGGGATGCCGACCTGCGAGGCGTCGTAGAGCAAGTTGTTGACCAGGATCTGGATGGAGGCCATCGGCAGGAACGGCAGGAAGTAGCTGCCCCCCACCACGCTGAACATGTTGCCGAAGTTGGAACTGGCACCCATCCGGATGTACTTGATGATATTACCGAATACTTTGCGCCCTTCCAGGATGCCGTCCTCAAGCACTAGCAGGCTCTTTTCCAGCAGGATGATGTCGGCGGATTCCTTGGCGACATCCACCGCCGAGTCCACCGAGATGCCAACGTCGGCCACGCGCATCGACGGCGCGTCGTTGATTCCGTCCCCCATGTAACCGACCACATGCCCCCGCTTTTGCAGGGCGACGATGACGCTCTCTTTCTGGTGCGGGGAGAGCCGCGCGAACACCGTGGTCTTCTCCGCCAATTCGCCCAGCGCCTCGTCGCTCAGGCCGATTAAGCGATCCCCGGTGACAATCTCGCCGGAATCGAGGTCCACGTCCTTGCAAATCTTCCGCGTCACCAGCGCGTTGTCCCCGGTCAAAATCTTCGTGGCCACACCCACTTCCTTGAGCTGCGCGATCGCCTTGGCCGCCGACCCTTTGGGCGGATCGAGAAACGCGATATAACCCAGTAATATCATTTCGCTTTCGTCCGCGACGGAGAAGGTCGTCCGGGTCTGGGGAAACTCCCGGTATGCGATTCCCAGAACGCGGTAGCCGTCCCGGCTCAGTTCCTCGTATTCTTCGAGAAGATCGTCCTTGATGAGGTCGATCATGAGATGGATTTCGTCGTCCACCTGGTACTGCGTGCAGACCTTGTAGATATCCTCCACCGCCCCCTTGCAGATGAGCACGTGATCGCCTTCGTAGTCCACGACCACCGACATCCGCTTGCGCTGGAAATCGAACGGAATCTCGTCCACCTTGCGGCAGGTGCGGTCCACATCCAGATCGCTGTGGGAAAGCACCGAGCGGTCCAGCAGGTTGCGCAGGCCCGTCTGGTAGTAGCTGTTCATGTACGCGTAGCGAAGCACGTCCTGGCTGTCGCGGTTGGTCACGTCCACGTGCTTCTCCAAAATGACCCGATCCTGCGTAAGAGTACCGGTCTTGTCGGTGCAGAGAATGTCGATGGCGCCAAAGTTCTGGATGGAGTTCAGCCGCTTGACGATCACCTTCTTGCGGGACATCGCCAGCGCGCCCTTGGCGAGGTTCACCGTCACGATCATCGGCAGCATCTCCGGGGTCAGTCCGACGGCTACCGACAGTCCAAACAGCAACGCCTCCATCCAGTTGTGCTTGGTCATTCCGACGATAAAGAACACCACGGTGACCATGATCACCATGAAGCGGATCATCAGCCACGTGAAGCCGGCGATCCCTCGGTCGAAACTGGTCTGCACACGCTGACCTGAGAGCCTCTCGGCGATGGAGCCAAAGTGCGTGCGGCTGCCAGTGTTGATGACCACCCCGCGGGCCGTGCCGCTCAACACGTTGCTCCCCTGAAAACAGGCGTTTTGCAGTTCGATGATGCCGCGCCCCCCAACCGCGGATGGCTCGGTGATCTTTTCCACCGGCATCGATTCCCCGGTGAGCGAAGACTGGCTGACAAAGAAGTCCTTCGCCGTAAACAGACGCAAGTCGGCGGGAATAATCGCGCCGGCATTCAGGACGACGATATCTCCGGGCACCACGTCGGCGACGGGAATATCGACTTCCTTGCCGCCCCGGACCACGAGACAGTCCGTCTGCACCATTGCCTGCAATTTCTCGACCGCTTTGCTCGAACGGTGTTCCTGCACATAGGCGAGGATGACCGAGAGGAAGATCATTCCACCAACCACCGTGGCCGCGGGCCCGTCGCCCATCAGCAACGAGACAACGCAAATCACCAGCGGATTGCGGCAGCGATCCAGCAGTTCCAGGAGCACTCCCTTCTCCCGGCGATGACTGAGCACGTTGGGACCGAACTGTTCGCAGGCGCGCTCCACGGCTTCCTCGGAAAGCCCCTGCTCGGTGACATCCAGGTTTCGCAGCGCCTCCTCTGCCGGTACCCGGCATAATTCAACCAACCGCTCTTCATCTTGGGAGACGGTGTTCGACGCTGCCTTCGCCGCCTTCAGAAAGACAGCCGGATGAATTTTTCCCAGGACGATGCGAAACATGAGAGAGATGTCGGTTAAATGGCCATGCGTTCGTTCTTCGAGAGGCGCATTATTGTCAAGGATGTTCCGTCAACAAAACCGATGTTTCCGCTTCCACCGGCTGCAGGGTGCGGTTGGCGAGGGTCGCGGGAACCAGGAAGAACTCTCCGGGGCCGAATTCGAGACCCGCGCAAGCCACCGCTCCGCTGAGAACCGTCACGATGCTAAAATCTCCAACAGCCCCCGCCTCGCGAGGTTCATCCAACGCCCAGTGCCGGATGCGGAAATACTCGCATTCCACCAGCGGCTCGGCGCCCGCTGGTTGGAAGCGCGGCTCGGCGTCGGCGTAGTCGATCGACCTCAGCGACTCCGAAATGTGCAGGGCGCGCGGCTTGCCGTCGAGACCGGTGCGGTTCCAGTCAAAGACGCGGTAAGTGGTGTCGCTGTTCTGTTGAACCTCGACGATCACATTGCCGCCTCCGATGGCGTGAACGCGCCCGCTGGGGATGAAGATGCAGTCCCCCGGCTCGGTCTCCATTCGGTGCAGGAGGTGAGCCACGGTCCCATTGGCCAGCGCCTCTTCAAAAGCCGCGCGCGTCGTTCCGGCAGCGAGGCCCGCGTAAATGTCCGCATCGCGTTCCGCATCGGCGATGAACCACATTTCCGTTTTTGGTTCGCCGCGCAGTTCCGGGGCGATGGCGGACGGCGGATGCACCTGCACGGAGAGCTTCTCTTCGGCGTCCAGCAGCTTGAACAGCAGCGGGAACCGCGGGCCGGCGTTGCGATAGCGCGTTCCGAAAACGGAGTCGCGGAAATCGGTCCACAATTCGTTCAGCGTCTGGCCGCGCAAAACTCCGGTGTGAACGACGCTCTGCGCTTCCTCGCGGTCCACCACTTCCCAAGATTCGCCCACCCGCACGCCCTGGGGCAATTTCTTTCCGTAAAGCGTCTCCAGTTTGCGTCCTCCCCAGACGCGCTCCATAAAGAGCGGTTCAAAAACAAGCGGTTCAGTAAGAGTCATGGCAGTTGGATGAGTTTGAGTGAATGGCGGCGCGAGGTGAAGTCCGCGCGCCCACCATTTCCCTAGCCGCCCCGGCGCCTTTCTTCGAGCAGAAAGTTCGGTGAATTTATCCCAGCGACTCGATGAACGTGCGGATTCCCTGCAAGAGCATCTCCACAGCAACGGCAGTGAGGATCAATCCCATCAGCCGTTCGCAAGCGGTTAGCACTCGCCGCCCCAGGAGCATCGCGATTCGCCCGGCGGAGACCAGAATCAGCGTCGCCAGCGTCATCGCCACCACCAGGGCCGCGAGGTCCGTCCAAAACTGCCCCGGATTGCGCGAGACCAGCAAGAGCACCGTCGCCAGCGCGGAGGGGCCCGCCACGGAGGGAATCGCGAGGGGAAAAAGCAGCGGTTCGCCCCCGCTGTCCGTCGCGCCAAACATATGTTCGGAGGTGGGAAAGATCATCCGCAGGGCAATGATGAAAAGGATGATTCCGCCGGAAATCCCCAACGAAGTGATGGAAAGATGAAGCACTTGCAGAAAGAATTGCCCGAAAAACATGAACACCACGAGCACGACAAACCCGAGCGCGCATTCCCGCAGGACCACCCGCGAGCGGCGCTCTGCCGGCACGCTTCGCAGGCAGGCCAGGAAAATGGGAATGTCGCCAATCGGATCGATGACCAGGAACAGCAGAATGGTGGTGGAGAGAAAAGCCATCTCATGGGAATCGCCGTTGGAGAGACCAGAGGCAGGGAAATTACGCAGGGGAATTGCGAGGCGCCTAATCGAGGTAACCGCGGCGTCCCGCCGCCTGTTCTTTTTCCCGGTTCAGAGACGGGACGCCCGCTGTCGCAAAGATTTGGTGCCGAGATTGTCCCGCATCGGCGCGTGCATTCTCCTAACCCCTCTTCAGGGCATCTAAGACGGATTTTTCACCCACGCCGGGACGCTCCGCGTCCGATGCAAGCAGCATGGCTTCGAAAATCCTCATCACCGGCGGCGCGGGCTTTATCGGCTCGCACCTTGCCGACCACCTTCTGGAAACCGGCTGCGACGTGCGCGCCCTGGACAATCTCGTGCCGCAGGTTCACGGGGAGTCGTCCGGACGCATCCGCCCCGCTCACCTGAACGCCGACGTGGAACTTTTTGCCGGAGACATCCGCGATCCCGAGGCGGTCGGACGCGCGCTGGAGGGCGTCGATGCCGTCGTTCATCTTGCTTCCGCCGTCGGGGTGGGCCAGAGCATGTACGAGCTCGCCCATTACACCAGCGTCAACGCGACGGGCACGGCGGTATTGCTCGAAGCGCTCGCCAGCCAAAGCATCGAACGGTTGGTCCTGGCCTCCTGCTTGAGCGTTTACGGCGAGGGGCTTTACCGGGTTCCCGGCGCTGCCCTGATGGAGGGCCGCGAACGCCCGCTCAGCCGCTTGAAGGAACGCGACTGGGAAATGCGCGACCCGACCGGCCTGCGCATGTTTCCGGCGCCGACCCCGGAATCCAAGCGACCGGTTCCGCTCAGCGTCTATGCCGCCTCCAAACACCTTCAGGAGCGGCTCTGTGCAATCGCCGGCGCGGCCTATGGCATCCCAACGGTAATTCTCCGCCTGGCGAAGGTCTACGGGACGCGCCAGGCGCTTTCAAACCCGCACACGGGGGTAATCTCGGTGTTTGGCGCGCGTTATTTGAACGACGAACCGCCGCTGCTCTACGAGGATGGCGAACAACAGCGCGATTTTATTCACGTTGCCGATGTTGTCCGGGCGTTCCGGTTGGCTCTCGAATCGCCCCGGGCCGCCGGCGGCGTTTTCAATATCGGCAGCGGAATTGGACGGACGATCCGCAGCGTCTGCGAAGAACTGGGCGCGGCGTTGGGCAAGTGGGAAGTGAAGCCGAGGGTCACCGGGGATTACCGCATCGGAGACAGTCGCCACTGTTATGCGGACATTTCCCTGGCCCGATCGGTGCTTGGGTTTGAGCCGCGCGTGCGATTCGAAACCGGTCTGCACCTGTTTGCCCGGTGGCTGGCGCAACAGAGAGTGCCCGAATGCACCTCCGAGGCGGACGAAGAACTGGCCGTGCGCGGGTTGACCATATGACTCCCCTCCCCCCTTGGGGAAACACCCTCGCCAAGGACGATAGAGCGCTCAAAAAGAGACGAAGATGAATCCTGCATGTCTTAAATCCTTGGTCTTGCGCTGCTATCCCTTGTATTTGCACAGTTCTGCGAGGAGTTTTCCGCATCTGCGCGGCTCGCTTCCGAAGAAACGGAGCGCTTTATTAACTGTCATCCTGAGCTTGCGAAGGATCTCACAACACACCATGCAGCGCCGTGTCACTGTTTACCATCCTCGAAGCGTACGGCGCGGCCCGCGACGACGTCCGCTCCGAGATTACTTGAAGGAAAAATCTCGTTCGTCCGGCCTCGCGAGATCCTTCGCAAGCTCAGGATGACAGCTTACTGGGCGCCGTTCTTACTCGTAAGGCGGGATTTACAAGATGAACAGGACGGCAACCTCCCTTTCCGGCTCATCCTGTAAATCCTGTTCATCCTGTCTAAAATTCTTGGCGTGCTTGGCGTCCTTTGCGCGAACACTTCGGGCAGCTGTGCGGTGCGAACGCAACGTCCGCATTCCTCTCTTGGCAGCCGTGCCGGGCGGTGCCACAGTGCCACCCCTGCCACCCGATGCGCCGTTACCTGGAAATCTACGCGATCATGCTCCGCAACTCGCTCATCCGGGAAATGAGCTTCAAAGCGAATTTCCTGCTCTGGATCGTCGTGGAGTTTTGCTGGTTCGTCGGGCAGATCGTCTTCATCGAGGTGCTCTTCCAATACGTGCATTCCATCGGGGACTGGACGAAGTGGCAGGTCGTGCTGCTCGTCGGCACCCACCAGTTGATCGCGCAAATCTTCCAGGCCTTCTTCTACATGAACGTCGTCAACATCCCGGAACTGGTGCGCACCGGGCGGATGGACTTCATGCTGCTGTTGCCGATCGACCCGCAGTTTGCGGTCTCGACGCGCCAGTTCGGACTCGACAGCACCATCAACGCCGGCGTGGGCATCGCGATCGTCACCCTCTCGCTGGCCAAGCTGGGCATCCATCCCGGCCCGCTCCAGGTGATCCTCTACCTGGCGACCCTGGCCGTCGGCGTCGCCATTCATTACTCCATCATGTTCGCCCTCGCGTCCGTTTCGTTCTGGATCGTCCGCGCCCAAGGGCTGGTTTACGGCTATTACAACCTCTTCAACATCGCCCGTTACCCGGAAGCGGTCTTTCGCCACGCCGGGGTGTTCAAGTTCGTCTTCTCGTGGCTGATCCCCGTCATCCTCGTTGCGAACGTCCCCGCCCGCCTGCTCATGGGAATGTTCAACACCGGGGCGCCTTTCGCGCTGGCGCAGCTCGCAACCGCGGCCATTTTCGTCCTGGCAGCCAGTCGCCTCCTGTTCAACCGCGCTCTGGCCCGCTACAGCAGCGCGAGTTCGTAGCGGTGGGACCTTTGTTGCGTTCACGCTGAAAACCAGAAAAAGCGCCCATGATATCGTCGCGACGAAAAAAAACGCATATTCCCCTTGCGCCCCGCCGGGAAACTCGCTAGATATTCGCGCTCAATTTTTTGGGCACCCCCGATACTTATGCCAGCAACGAAACAAGAAAAAGCGCTCGATTCCAGCCGAAGCAAATCCGCCTCGGTGAAGAGTCCTGCTGCCGCTGCGGTATCGTCGGAAGCCAAGATTGGAAAACCCATGCCCAAGACCAATTCAACAAAGCAAGCCTCTCAGGAAGCCTCGAATCATCCACCGGAACCCAAAGCGCCCAAAGCATCCGCGGGCGAAGTCAAAATGACGCCATTTCTCAAGAAACAGAAGGAGAAGCTGCTCGCCTTGCGCGATACCATTCTCGATTCCATGGCCGGGGTGGCCAAGGACAATTTGCGTTCCCGCGCCGAAGGCAGCGAGGCCAGCGCGTTTGGCATGCACCAGGCGGACGCCGGCAGCGATGCCTACGACCGCGACTTCGCCCTGAGCCTCCTCTCGCAGGAGCAGGACGCACTTTACGAAATCGAGGAAGCTCTCAAGCGGGTCGATACCGGCACCTACGGCCTGTGCGAAATGAGCGGCAAACCGATTCCCCACGCGCGGCTCGAAGCCATTCCGTTCGCGCGTTGCACCGTGGAATGCCAATCCCAGATCGAGAAGCAGCGCAAGGCCAGCCGCATCCGGCAGCCTGTAACCTCCCTCTTTGGACTGACCGACGAAGAAAGCGCAGCGGCCGAAGGCGAAGAAGAAGAAACGCCTACCGATCTCAAAGAATAGAACTTTATGCCCAGAGACATCATCACGCTCGAATGCACCGAGGCCAAGGCGGCGGGAAAACCCGTCTCTCGCTACATCACCACGCGTAACAAAAAAAGCCCGAACACCCCCAACCGGCTCGAAAAGAAGAAATACAATCCTTTCCTGAAGCGCCATACGCTTCACCGCGAGGTCAAATAGAGAAATCATGACACCCAAGACACCTGAACGCCGTTCCGCCTTTCGCCGCGCCAACCGCACGATGCCGCGCCGCCGCATCGACATCGGCCTGGACGCGATCGATTACAAGAACCCGGAAATCCTGAAGCGCTTCGTCACCGAAGCCGGCAAGATTCTACCGCGCCGCATGACCGGCCTGCCCGCGCACTTTCACCGCAAGATTACCCGTGAGATCAAGCGGGCGCGCGCGGTGCTGCTGATGAAGTAGTCCAGAACCGGTTTTCGGCGGCCCGCAATCGCGCCGCCAAATACGTTCGCATCCTTCCCATAACGCTTATTCTTCCCATTCGACCAATGGGAACGATGGGGGTTATGGGAAGTATGTTTTTGTTCGTTGGGGCGACCGAGGCGCGCCAGCTTTTTGCGGTGAACCGCCCTGTCCATTACCCACCGGTTTGCAAACCGGACGCACGAGCGAGGACGAGGCATCGAACGCTGTCATCCTGAGCTTGCGAAGGATCTCACGAAGCGATCTCGACGTTCTGTTTAGTAGGTACGTAATCGAAACTGACGGCCCATCCTGCGGCGCCGTCAGCTTCGAGAACGGTGAATGGTGGCATAACGCTAACTGGCGTGTTGTGAGATCCTTCGCAAGCTGCCAATGAACCTACCGGAAAGACGGGGCGTTCGGGAGCGGGAATCCGGGGAGCACACGCGTCTCGCGTGTTGGCGTCGGCGTCCCGCCGACGCGGACTTCCAGTCTCCCCAGTGCATTGTGGCGACTCGACGCGCAAAGTTCGCCGAGGCGGGACGCCTCGGCCAGCACCCGGGACGGGTGCGCTGACTCGAAAATAGACGAAAAGATGAGGCGCGTTAGACAGGGTGACAAACAAGCGTCAACAAGCTTCATTTTCATCCCGCGTGGCGCCTCGCTTGGCGAGGCATGTTGTTCTCCCCGGAACTCGCATTCCGACGCGATCAGCCGCGAAGATGCCTTTGGCGAGGGCGCCGAAGGCCGCACGCGAGGGCGCGTGCGCTCCCCGGAAGCTGGCGCGACGCAGGTTCATGCCCAACAATCACCCTCGCGCTTTGGCGAGGTTAGCTCCTCAGGATGACAAATAATTTGGGCCGCTCCGATATCCGTGCTCGGCTTCCGTTTTGTGGGTAATGGAAAGGGCACTTCACCGCAGTCCACGAGCCTCCTCTGCCGTTTTGGGGTCATCCATTTCGGACCGTCCCGAAGTCGGGCTCATTTTCATTCTCCAATCCGGCCATTCTTTCCAGAAGAGGTCAGGAGGTGTGAGCCTGACTCGTACAAAAAACTGGCGCCGCCGAGGTTTCCCTCGGAGGCGCCATTTTACCCCGCAGATGCCGTTAAGCGGCATTTCCCGTTCCCCTTCGGAAACGACGGTGACGATGCGCGACATTGCTGACTTCCAGTGAAGGCATGTCATAGACGCCGCAAAACTGCCACCTTATTGCGAAAACATCGGTCCGGGAGTTGCCATCTGTATCTCGTACAACGCAGGGTAAATCGGTTGCGGGAGGCTCGCGAAGCAACACCGCCATCGCGGCGGGTGCGGCCAGCTCCCCGTGAGATCGAAACGATCGGAAATTCAAAAGATCCGCGGTTCTGGGGACCCCGGGACCTACTCCCGGAAGGTGACCGCCAGTTCCGCTTTGAGTCGCTCTTTCAGCCGCTGGTGGGCCGCCGCGACCTCATCTGCCGTGAGTGTCTTATCGATTGCCCGATATGTCAATGCATATGCGACAGATTTTTTGTCGGCCGGGATTCGCTGACCGCTCGGATCGCTGAACACGTCGAACAGGGCGACCCCGCACAGCAGCGGCTCGCGCGCCCCTTGCAGAACGGCTTCGATGCGTTCGTGCGGCGTTTCCACCGGCGCGAGCATGGCGATGTCGCGGGTGACCGCCGGGAACTTGGCCAGCTCGGAAAACCGTACCCGTGGCGGAGCGGCGTCCAGCAGGTCGATGTCGACTTCGGCAACGAGCACCGGGGCGGGAGCGTCCAGTTCCCGCGCGCGTGCCGGCAGGAGTTGTCCGGCCAGCCCGAGAACGGTTTCGCCGCTGCGAATCTCGACCGCCAGCGCTAGCGCCGGATGCGCGACCGGCTTGAAAGCGAGCGCGCCCAAGTTCAATCCGGCAAGCGCGCCTTTGAGGTCGAAGAAATCGGCTGTGCGCGGCTTCGAATCGCGCCATGAGGCCGGAAACGCTTCACCCGTCAGCACAAACGCAAGGGCGGTGTGTTCCTCGCGATCGCCGGCCCGGAACACGCGCCCGACTTCGAACAGGCGCAGATTTCGAACGCCACCGCGGACATTGCGCGCGACCGCTTCCAGCAGTCCGGGAATGAGGCTGGGCCGCAGGACCACCTGATCTTCGTTCAGCGGATTCCGCACCCGCATTGCGTTTTCGACAGGGAATCCGGCCAGCGCGCGCTCGGAAATGAGCGTGAGGCTGCGCGCTTCGTTAAATCCGCGCGTCGCAAGCAACCGGCGCAACCGCATCGCCTGGTCGGCGCGCCGGTCGGCCTCGCTGCCGCCGGCAAACCGCGCCTGCTCGCGGGAGGGCACCGCCTCGATGCCGATAACCCGCGAGATTTCCTCGATCAGATCGACCTCACGGGCGAGATCCTGCCGGAACGAGGGCGTGCGCCAGGCGGTTTCGCCCGCTTCCGCAATCAGGCCAAAGCCGGTGAGGATCTGCCGCACGCGCTCGGCGGAAACATCGGTCCCGAGAACGGCCCGGCAGCGGTCCAGCCGGAACGGAACGGAACGACGGAAATTGAGAATGGCTCCTGCCGCTTCGAGTGCCGGATCGGGAACGCCCCCGGCCACTTCGAGAATCAATTCAGTGGCGCGCGCGGCGGCGGGCACGGTGATTTCGGGATCGATCCCTCGCTCGAACCGGTAGGAAGCGTCGCTGGGCAAGCCAAGTTCGCGCGACGTGCGGCGGATACTGGCGGGAACAAAATAGGCGCTTTCGAGCAAAATATCCACTGTTGCGTTCGTCACGCCGGTGTCTTCGCCGCCCATGACGCCGGCGATGGCCACGGCCTTTTCCCGGTCGGCGATCATCATGTGCCGGGGCGCCAGCGTGTAGGTGCGCCCATCAAGCGCCAGAAACCGCTCGCCTTCCGCCGCGTTCCGCACCCGGATGCTGCCGCTGAGTTTGGCCAGGTCGAAAGCGTGGAGCGGCTGGCCCATTTCCATCATCACGTAGTTGGTGATGTCCACGATATTGTTGATGGAACGGATGCCGACAGCCTCCAGTTTGCCCCGCAACCACGCCGGACTCGGCCCCACCTTCACCCCGCGCACGATCTGCGCGGCGTAAAACGGACAGGCGTCGCCAGCTTCCAGCGTGATATGCGTGACTTGCGTATGCGCGGCTGCTTTCGCCTTTTCGACGCCTGCGGGAAGACGCAGCGGCTTCTCCAGCAGCGTGGCGATTTCGCGCGCCATCCCGATATGACAGAGCAAATCCGGGCGGTTCGGTGTGATTTCCACGTCGAGAATGGTGTCCGCCGGGAATACCGACGAGATTGGCGATCCGACTGCGGCGGACTGCGGGAGAATCAGCAGACCTTCGACGCCATCGTCGACACCGAGTTCTTTGCCGCTGCACATCATCCCTTCGCTCTCCACGCCGCGCAGCTTGCCCACCTTGATCTTGAAGTCGCCGGGCAACACCGCGCCGGGTTGCGCCAGGGGCACTTTGTCACCGACCTTGTAATTCTTCGCGCCGCAAACGATCTGGCGAAGCTGGCCGGAGCCATCGTCCACGCGGCAGACGCTGAGGCGGTCGGCGTTGGGGTGCTGATTGGATTCCAGCACCTGCGCGACGACGACCTTCTCGATCGCCACGCCGCGCCGCTCGATCCCTTCGACTTCCACGCCCGCTTTGGTCAGAAGTTCGGCCAACACAGAGGAGTCCCCGGGCAGTTCGACCAGTTCGTTAAGCCAGTTAAGTGAAACTTTCATAAATGGTGGTGTGTAAGATGTAAGGTTCGCTTCAAGATGCCTTAGACGCGGGGCGCGAAGCGCTTTGGAGTGCGTGCTGCCCACCGCCATCTCGAACGTAATAGGTCCGACGCGCGTTCGAAGGCGGGGCGCGAAGCGCTTTGGAGTGCGTGCGGTCCTCCGCCGCTTTGGCAGTGCGCTTTGCTCGCACGACAACGCTTCTTTCTACGGAGAGTGCTTTTAAACACGGCTCGGGCGGATCAGGGAGCGGAAAGTACTCCCCGTGTGTCACCCCAAAGCGGCGGAGGGCCGCCGCACTCCAAAGCGCTTCGCGCAGGCTTCCCGCGCCTCGGACGGCACGGAGTGCCGTCCTTACCGTCCGAACGCCAGCCCTCGCCGCTCTTGGAGTAGCGCGCAGTTTGGACGCTCGCGCTCTCATCACAGCGCCGCGTATTGCGCCAAAAACCGCGAGTCGTTTTCGATCAACAGCCGGATGTCCGGCACGCCGCAGAGAATCATCGCCAGACGGTCCAGGCCGAAACCGAACGCGAACCCGGTGAATTTCTCCGGATCGTAAGCGTTATCCCCGCGTTTGCGGTTGATTTCCTCGAATACCGCCGGATCAACCATGCCGCAGCCGGCCAATTCCAGCCATTTGTCTCCACGACCGAGCGCGGCGGCTTTGATGTCGATTTCGAAACTCGGTTCGGTGAACGGGAAAAAGTGCGGGCGCATCCGGACCTGCACGTCGTTGCCGAGCAGTTCGCGGAAGAAAAACTCGATGGTGCCCTTCAGATCCCCGAGCGTCACGTTCTCGTCCACATACAGTCCTTCGATCTGGGTGAACTGCGCGAGGTGCGTAGCATCCACTTCGTCCCTTCGGTAAACACCGCCTGGCGCGATGATCCTAACCGGGGGCGGCATCGCTTCCATGGTGCGCACCTGCACCGTGGAGGTCTGCGTGCGCAGGAGTCGCCCATCCGGGAGATAGAACGTGTCCTGCTCGTTGCGGGCGGGATGATCCGCCGGAGTGTTGAGCGCGTCGAAACAGTGCCACTCGGTCTCGATGTCGGGGCCGTCCGCGAGGGCGAACCCCATCCGGCGAAAAACCTGGATGGCGCGGTCGAGAAGCTGGGTGATCGGATGCAGGCTGCCAACGGCGGCCGGCGTGCCGGGCAGCGAAATGTCAATTTGCGAAAGCGCCTTGGAGTCGCGTTCGGCCTCAAGAGCGCTCTTGCGGGCGTCGAGCGCTTCGGCCACCGCGGTACGAACCTCGTTGAGGAGTTTGCCAATGCGCGGCTTGTCCTCCTTGGGGAGCGACTTCATGCCCTCGCTCAGGAGAGAAACGCTGCCTGCACGCCCGAGGTACTTGACTCGCGCAGTTTCGACGGCGGTCTCGTCGTCGGCAGCGGCAATAACAGCCAGCGCTTCGGTTCGGATTTGTTCGAGTTGTTGGTCCATTGAAATTACGAAAACCTCTTTCACAGTCGAATATCACAAAACAAGCGGCGGCCGTTGGTGCGACCGCCGCTCTTGGCGAAATCAGTGCGAAAATCAGCGATTCGCTACGCGGAGGCGCGAACTACGCCGCAGCGGCGGCCTTCTTGCGCTCCAGGGCCACTTTGGCCTTGGCGATGAGCGCCAGAAACGCGGGTTCGTCGGTCACGGCGATGCCGGCGAGAACCTTGCGGTCGAGCTGGCAGTCGGCGGCGGTGAGCCCCTCGATAAACCGGCTGTAGGTCAAATCGTTGGCGCGGCAGGCCGCGTTGATGCGCGCAACCCAGAGTCGGCGGAAATTGCGCTTGCGGGTTTTCCGGTCGCGATACGACCAGTAGTCCGCCTTCATGATCGCGTTTTTCGCGTAGCGGAACAGTTTGGAACGGCGGCCGCGGAATCCCTTGGCCTTGTCGAGCATCCGCTTGCGCCGTTCACGGCTGGCGGGTGCGTTGGTAGCTCTTGGCATGGTTTAGTCTTTCTTTCAGCGCGCTGTTGTTGGTTTCAATCGTCTACCCGACCTCGCTCGCTGAGTCGACCCGGTACTGGGTCAGGAGGGCAGACGCGCTTTCGCGCGAGTTCCGGAGGAACTCAGGCGTAAGGCATGTTTTCTTTGATCCGAGCCATGTCGGTCTTGTCTACGAGGACGCGTTTCGCAAGCTGGCGCTTGCGCTTGGCGCTCTTGCCCTGCAGCAAATGGCGTCTAGCCGGCTGCGAGCGAAGAATCTTCCCGGTCCCCGTAATCTTGAACCGCTTGGCCACGGCCTTCTTCGTCTTGCGACGTGCGATTGGCTTTGGCATGGGGTGGGCAAAATAGGGAGCCGGCGAAAAATGGCAAGCGTTTTTTGCGGAATTTTACCGGATCGCCAAGGTCAGCCGCCGCTATCAGCCTATATGTGGATCGCGTGACCGAAGGCCGCACCGGTGGCCTCGTGGACGGCTTCGCTCAAGGTCGGGTGGGCGTGGATGGTCGCCTCGATCTCCTCGTAGGTCGCCTCCATCGTAATCGCCAGACCCAGTTCCGCGATCATTTCTGTCGCCTCGGGACCGACGATGTGCGCCCCCAGAATCTCTCCGTTCGGTTCGCCGATGATCAGTTTTACGAAACCGTCGGCGTCGCCGATGGCACGCGCTTTTCCGCTGGCCATGAACGGGAACTTGCCCACCTTGAACTTCAGCCCTTTCTCTTTGGCGGCGCGTTCCGTGAGCCCTACGCTGCCCACCTGCGGATGGCAATAGGTGCAGCCGGGGAAAACGGTGACGCGTTTCGGCTTGTGACCGGGCTTGAATACCCCGTCGATGGCTTGAATCGCCTCAAAACTGGCCACGTGCGCCAGCCACGGCGGCCCGATGATGTCCCCGGCGGCGTAAACACCGGGCACGCTCGTCTCATAGCGGTCGTTGACCTTGAGGTAGCCGCGCTCGGTCAGCTCCAGCTTCAGATTGCCGGAGGGCAGCACCGGTTGAACCCCGATGGCTACCAGCGCCACCTCGGCCTCCAGCGTCTCGGTCTTCTTTCCCTCCACCGTGATGCGAACCCCGCCTTCGTGCGCTTCCGCCTTGGTCACCTTCGTGCCGGTCAGCGCCGTGACCCCCAGCTTTTGCACGGCTTTCTCCACCGTCTGGGAGACCTCGGTGTCTTCGATCGGCAGCAGATTCGGCATCATCTCGACCACCGTGACCTTGGTTCCATAGGCGTTGAAGAAATAGCTAAACTCCATCCCGATGGCGCCCGCGCCGATCACGATCATTGACTTGGGCTGAACACCGAGAACCATCGCCTCCTTGCTGCCGATAACCGTCTTGCCGTTGAACGGAAGCCCGGGCATCGGGCGCGAAACGCAGCCCGTGGCGATAAGGATACTGGAAGCCATGTGGACCTCCTGCTTGCCGTCGGCGGATTTCACGACCACCTCGCCCGGTTTATCGATGACCGCTTCGCCCCTGAAATAATCGATCTTGTTCTTCTTGAAGAGAAATTCGATGCCGGCGGCCATTTTGTCCGAGACATCGCGGGAACGCTTGATGATCTTGCTCCAGTCGAAGCGCAGGTTGTCAAAGCTCATGCCGAACTCCGCGGCCCGGTGGGACATCAGGTGGTACAGCTCCGCATTGCGCAGGAGCGCCTTGGTGGGGATGCACCCCCAGTTCAGGCACGTGCCGCCCGCGCGTTCCCGCTCCACACAGGCTACTTTCTTCCCGAGTTGCGCCGCGCGAATGGCGCCGACGTAGCCGGCCGGTCCGCCGCCAATGACAATAAGATCGTAGTTCATAGCTCGCCAAAAGATGCGCGGCGTTGGCGGGGCGCGTCAAAAGAAATCGAGCGTTCGCCCTCTGAAATTGACTTGCGGTCAACTCGGATGCAGAATTTAGCGATGAGTGCAAACACCATCGACATCTCCGGTTTGAGCAGTGGCGAGCGGGTCGCTCTTATGGAGCGTTTGTGGCGCTCCCTGGCTGGCGATCTGGATATACAGGGCCCTCCGGCGTGGCATGATGTGGAGCTTGAATCGCGGCAGGCGGAATGGGTCGAGCGGAGCTCCGTTGCTGAGGACTGGTCCCGCGTCCGCGATGAGCTGAGAGAGGAACTTCCGTGAGAGTGCGAATCCTTCCTTCGGCCAAGAGGGATTTGCGGGGTGGCAGGAGCTTTTACGAGATGCAGGAGGCCGGACTCGGCGGGTATTTCCTCGATTCGATTGGCGCAGATATCGATTCGCTCCAGTTGATGGCCGGCATTCATCCGATGAGGCACGATCACTACAGGTTTCTGGCAGATCGATTTCCCTACTGGATTTACTATCGAATCGAGAACGGGATCGCCTATGTCGTTGCCGTTCTGGATGCGAGACAAGAACCCGCCAGAATATTGGAACGGGAAAGGACTGAACAAGCCCGCGGAGCGAAAGGGTAATCGCCGTGCAGGGCTTTACACCTTGCGCCCGAATTTCTTTTCCAGTTCGGTGTAGGAGATCTGGATCATCGTCGGGCGGCCATGCGGGCAGCAGTAGGGCAGGTCGCACTTGAGCAGATCCTGGATCAGGCGGATCAACTCCGGTTCGCGCAGGACGTCGTTGGCTTTGATGGCGTGGCGGCAGACAGTCTTGGCGATCACGTCTTCGCCCAGGCGCACCTTGGAACTGCTCGAACTGGTGTCGCGCAGTTCGTCGATGATCTCGCGAAGCAACTCCAGCGGTTCGGATGAGCGCACGAACTGCGGAAGACTGTCGAGCTTCCAGATGCCCGCGCCGAACTCCTCCATCCCGATCCCCATTTTCCGCAGCGTCTCGACGTTTTGCTCGATCCAGTTGCTGTCCCGCGGCGGCAATTGCAGCGTCACCGGCATGAGCAGCCGCTGACTCGGAACGCCCGCCTCTTCGGTCCGCCGCCGCAGTTCCTCAAACAGGATGCGTTCGTGCGCCGCGTGCTGGTCCACGAGCACCAGGCCATTGGCGTTTTCCATCAGGATGTAGAGCTTCCCGAGCACGCCCAGAATGCGGAACTGCTGCGGATCGGCCTGGTTCCGGGTGCCGGCAGCGGGAATCGGTGGCAAGTCCGCCGGAACCGAGAGCCCCGGCGCCAGTTCCTGACGGACCGGCTCGAAATCGCGCAAGGCGGGCCATTCCCGGGGCGGTTCGGGAAGCGGCTCGCGAGGCGTCACCACCGTCGGCGGGCCAAAACTCGGGGAGGGCTTGAGCAACTCCGCCTGCGCTGGTGGTTCAAGTTGAGTCGGCTCCTCTGGCGGCTCCGCCCGGCTGGTAGAATCCATCGGTTCCGGTTCCCCGCCCTCCGGTTTCCGGAAACTGCCGCTCCAGGTCTGGCGGCCAGTTTCGAGCGTGCGCTGGACCGCTTCGACAATCGCTTCGCGGACAAACGACGGCTCCCGAAACCGCACCTCGCGCTTGGCCGGGTGGACGTTCACATCGACCGCCGCCGGGTCCATCTCCAGGATGAGAAACGTCACCGGATACTGCCCTTTCATCAGCGCGGTGTGATACCCCTCGCGCAGGCCGTGGTTGAGCGTGGAGTTCTCCACCGCCCGCCCGTTGACGAACACCAGTTGCTGCGCCCGCGTGGAGCGTCCGATCCCCGCTTTGCCGATAAGACCGCGGATGGACAACCCGTCGAACACGATCTCCTGCACTTCGAGCAGCTCGTTGGCGAGCGCTCCGCCGAACAAGTCGCGGATCCGGTCGCGCAACGTTATGGCGGGGGGAATCTGAAAGACGAGCCGTTCATCGGCGATGAACACAAAGCCGGCTTCCGGATGCCCGATCGCCTGAAGCTGAAGCTGGTGTTCGACGTGGCTTGCCTCGGTGTTTTCCGTCCTCAGGAACTTGCGCCGGGCCGGCAGGTTAAAGAAGAGAGAGCGCACTTCGATCTGCGTGCCCGGCGCCTCGCCGCTGTCGCGCACGTGATCGATCTTCCCGCCGGTGATGGCCACTTCCGTGCCGGCCAGGGCGTTCGGTTCGCGGGTGTTGAGCTTGAACCGGGAAACGCTGGCGATGCTCGGCAAGGCCTCCCCGCGAAAACCGAGCGTATGGATGGACGCGAGATCCTGCCCGGTGCGGATTTTGCTGGTGGCGTGCCGTTCCATGCAGAGCAGGGCGTCGTCGCGGTCCATTCCGACACCGTCGTCGACCACGCGAATGAGCGAGATGCCGCCGCGTCGGATCATCACCTCGATGCGTTTTGCCTGGGCGTCGATGGAGTTTTCCACCAGTTCCTTGACTACCGAAGCCGGGCGTTCCACGACCTCGCCCGCCGCCACCTGGCTGGCAACCTCTTCGGAAAGCAGTTGAATGCAGCTCATGACAACGATGGCGTTCCGGGGAGCGCAGGCGCCTCGCCCAATACTGTTGTTTTAAACAAACTCGGAGGGCAACGCCTAACCTGTCTTCGAAGTTGTTCTTCGCAACCGCGCGAGGCACGAACGGCTCGCGCTTTTGCGTCTCGAATGCAGAATACACTCGGCTTTTCTCCTGAGGCTGGTTTGACTTCGCGCATTGAACTGACTAGCTTGGACGGGAAGCGACATGATCAACGTCACTGACAGCGCCGTCAAACAACTTCAGACCCTCCTCGTGGATACTGCGGAGAACAATGTGCCCCACGGGGCATCGGTTCCATGAACGACGATCTCTTTTCGCACGACTTCAGCTCGTTTCGCAAGGAGCCGCCCGAGCGCGACAATCTCTTTCTCTGGACGATCGGCATCCTGCTGCTCATCGGTCTCGCCTTCGCGTGCTGGCTGGGCAGTTTCTACATTTTCGGCCATCCGGAAAAGCCCGATAGCTACCGGATTCTGCAAAAACTGCACAAGCTGGAACCGCCAAAGCGCTTTGAGCTCACCCATGCCCCCGCCGGCGAATTTCTCACGCCCCAGAAAGCGTACGAACGGTACGCCCCCATGTCGCGGTTCGATCTGGAACGGGAAAACCAGGGATTGATCCGGGACTACATTAATAATTTTCAGGTCACCAAAAGGCTCGTGCCGTACATCACCGGACGCTACACGATCATGCGCGCCTATGAGCTGAAGCCGGGCGATTTCTTCGGCTCGGGCGCGGTCGTCATCGCGCAATCGGTCGATTTTCCACAGGCGCTGGTCGAGCACATCTACCCCGCCTCGGCGCAGGTCATGCCGGTCTTGAGCGAGATGCTGTCGCCGGGGCTGGACATCAAGCTGGAGAAATCGACGGATCTCTCGGCCATTGTCCGCGTCACCCGGCTCTATGACGGGCGCCTCCAGTTCACCGTCGTGCCGCTGCTCTACGGCTCGTATGCGCTCAAGGACGGCAGCGGCAGCTTCAGCCTGGAGCCGCCGTCGATATTGAATCCGGCGGGCGGATTGCCGATCGTGCGCGGCCAGTTGCTCGACGACGCTCTCAAGGCCTACACGGTGCTCACCCGCAAACGAATGACGGGACGGGCCGCTGCCGGCGCGACGCCCGAAGCCCCGGCGGCTCAACCCGCCGCCAAAATGACGATCGTCCGGGTCGATACCCCTCCGCCGCCCCCACCTGTTCCCATCCGGCGCGCCGAGGCCGTTACCCTGCCGCCCGGCCAGCAGGGCGGGCCCGATACGACCTTGGACGAGACGGCGCCGCCGGTGTCAGGCTCAACCGTGGAACCCGCTCCGGCAACAGCCGCCGTCACGCCGCCCCCCGGGGAAACCTCCGGTTCAAGTTCAGTGACCGCGATACCCGGCGCGGTGGTCAGCGGGAGCGTCAAAGTGCCGCTGGTTCCTTTCCTGGTCTCCTCGCCCACACCGGGTATTACGGCCAACACGGGCGCGACGTGGCGGACTTATCCGCCGGGGCGCATGCCGCGGGGCCGGCTCATCGGAATCGGGGATACCAACGCTCTGGCCGAGCGCGGCGCAGGCGGCGAACGCCTGTATCTTCGCGGCAGCTTCGTCGTGACAGCGGTGACGGAAAGCAAGGCCGTGCTGCGCCCCACTGGCGGAGGCCTCGCCAGCGCCTTTGGCATGAGCCGCCGCTCCGAGGCGCGTATCATTGTGGAGTTTCCCGCCGGCGTTCTGCCGCCCTCCGAAGGCGCCAGCGTTTCCCGCGACGAATTGCGCCCCTTCGAAGTGCGCGGCGTCAGAAAGAGCGCCGACGGGCAGCTCAACGTCTTCGCACGCGAAGTAACGACGCCGTAGCCCATCCTGGCGCCACGAAGAAAAACCACGGATTTCACGGATGTAGCCGGATTCCAGAACCCGAGATTCGGACGCATATTGCGAATGAAAATGAGCTCAACTCCGGGACGGTCCGAAATGGATGAACCTGCGGGGCTTGCATTTCGCCCGCCGGATGTGTTCCTCTCAATGCCATGAATCCCGAATTTCACCCCGTCGATGTTCCCCTCACCCACGGTGCATACCGCGTCCTGATCGGCGACGGCATCCTTCCGCGCCTGGGCGAAGAGGTGGCTGCCCTGCCCGGCGGCGACTTTGGCGTCCGCTGTGCTGTCGTCACAGACAGCAATGTTGTGCGTTTCCACAGCGCGGCGGTCCTGGATTCGTTGAGCAAGGCCGGGTATTCACCGACGCTCATCGTCGTGGACGCCGGCGAGGCTTCGAAGTCGATGAGCGTGGTCGAGCGGGTATGCGATGAGATGATCGCCGCCGGACTGGACCGCAAGTCGTGGGCGGTCGCGCTCGGCGGTGGCGTCGTGGGCGATCTTGCCGGATTCGCCGCGGCGATTTACTACCGTGGGATTCCCTGCGTGCAGGTCCCGACCACGGTCATCGCGCAAGTGGACAGCGCGGTCGGCGGCAAGACCGGAGTCAACGCGGCGCACGGGAAAAACCTGATCGGCGCGTTTCATCAGCCGCGGCTCGTCATGGCCGACGTGGATACGCTGCAAACGCTGCCCCCGCGCGAGTTCAACGAGGGCTTCGCGGAGATCGTCAAGCACGGCGCGATTCGCGACCCCGGTTTGCTGGGGCGGATTATCGTTCCCGAATTGCAATTCAAGCCGGAGGCTCTCGCCGGGATCGTCCGGCGCAACGTGGAGATCAAGGCCGAGATCGTCGCCGCGGATGAGTTCGAGACCAAGGGTCTGCGGGCGCTCCTCAACTTCGGGCACACGGTGGGTCACGGAATTGAGAACGCAGCCGGGTACGGGCGCCTGCTGCACGGAGAAGCGATCAGCCTGGGCCTGGTCGCCGCCTGCCGTCTTTCGATGAAAAAGGCCGGGTTAAGCCAGGAGGAGAACGACCTGGTCCTTGATCGGCTCTCCCATTTCAAGCTGCCGCTGCACCTCCCGCCGGACATTTCCACCGATGCCGTCATGACCGCGTTGCGCACCGACAAGAAGTTCGCCGCCGGGTCAGTGCGGTTTGTCCTGTGCCCGCGGTTGGGCGAAGCGTTTGTCTCAAAGGACGTGTCGCTGGAGGAGATCCGAGCGGCCGTGGAGGAACTGCGCCCAGCACGGTAACCCGGCGCGTTATCGCCATCCCTGCCGCGGCAACCCCAAGGCCTTGTGCGCGTCGGAGGCAAACTCGAAGCCGCGAAGCGCCAACGGCGCCGCTTTTGCCAGCGCCATGAATTGGAAGCCGCGCCCCATGAGCGCCGGGTGCATGAGGGTCGCGAAGGCGCGCAACTCCCGCTGGCGCTCCGGCGTGGGCGACGAATCATCGGGGAAGGCGTGGCGGCCCAGGGCGATCATGAAATGATGCTGGTCGGTGAATCCGGCAAGTTCCAGCCCGGACCGCAACGCCGCGCGCGCCACCGAGGTGAACTCCACATGCGCGGTGAGGTCCTGCTCGCCCGCGTTCGCCAACGCATCGGCCGAACGGGTCTGCCCCCGGTAACAGCTTAGGGTGCCTTCGATGCGTTCGGGCGCATAGTAATCCGCCTGGCAAAACCCATAGTCGGACGCGAGGACATAACCGCGCGTGAGCACGCCGGCGAGCTCCTTCACCCAATCGAGCGCCCCCAGGTTGACCTCGGTGCAATACCCCTCGACGGGCGGAAATTGTTCCACGACGGGACCCAGCCGCGGCGTGGAGAGCGGACCTTCAGCCCACCGAAACGGCGCGCCCGGATCGTAACCGTCGGGAGCATCGGCAACGTACCGTTCCAGCCATTCCCCATTCCGCCGCACCACCACATGCACCGGCATCGCGTCGAGCAGTTCGTTGGAAAAATGCACGCCTGTGAATGGTCCCACTTCCGCGAGCGAGCCGCGCCATTGCACTTTTGCTCCTGGAAGGTCCGCGAGGCGTTCCCGCTGCCGCCGTTGGTTTACCGGGAATGGCTCGACGACCACGTAACGCAGAGCGGCGGCGAACTCTGGAGACTCGCGCGCGGCATTCAACACGTCGCGTGCGAAGTCGCCCGTATGGGCACCCTGTTCGACAATGGTGAATTCCGAAGGGCGGTCCAGATTTCGCCACATTTCTTCAAATTGCCCGGTCAAGAGCCTGCCGAAAAGCGGGCCTGTGCTGACGCTCGTCACGTAATCGCCGCTCCGCCCGATCGCCGCCCGCCCGCCGGCGTAATAGCCGTAGTCCGTTTCGTACAATGCCAGCTCCATGAACCGGCGAAACGGAACCGGCCCGCAACGGGCGATTTCGGCGCGGATAATTTGGACGATTTCTGTCATGCGGCTATGCTTCGTAACCGTTGCCAGCACAAGCCGGAGCGGGAGGGGTTTTCAACAGGATTATCAGGATTAGGATCAATGCCTGTAAGGAAATAACAACGCCCTCTACGGCGGAAAATTCTAACAAGTCCTCCCCCCGAAAATACAGACGCGCAAGGAGTCGAAGGGGAGCGCGGGCTTCCAGCCCGCTGCCTCCGGCATCTTGCCGGAGGCCTGCGCAGTAGAACGCAAACGAGTGGTTTC
>Ga0316218_1001709_pt1 | contig 22662 bp, 39 predicted proteins | sample TBH18003metaG_FD_203634 | JGI IMG/M metagenome (GOLD analysis project Ga0316218, IMG submission 203634) | Freshwater microbial communities from Trout Bog Lake, Wisconsin, USA - TBH18003 | ecosystem: Environmental > Aquatic > Freshwater > Lake > Hypolimnion/Profundal zone | place: USA: Wisconsin...
TATGCCTCTGGCCATTGATGTACCATGCTTGGTGACCATTTGGACGGATCACTGCAGGTCCGTCTTCCCTGTGCAGCTCGCCGTTGCGATACCATTTCTCCGTGCCATCTTTCAATATCACGGCTGGCCCGTTGTCACAATGCAATCTGCTCTGATCATTCAGAGCATATACGGAAATACCAATGCTGGCGATCGTGCTGCCCATGATGGCTTCCTCTGCGTTCAACCAGCCTTGCGACGCTGCACGCTGCGATCGAGGTAATACTTGACCTTTGGAGCACCCACGCCGGTTGATGCCTTGGATTCGCTGACGATGTTGAATCCCTGCTGACGCAGCTGATGCACCACCGTACCCACATGTGGGATGCCGAACTTGCGCTGCGCCTTCTTGGCCGTGAGGCCCTTGCCTGTTGCGAGATAACCATATACCAGTTCAGATTGCGTTACGTGTGACATTGCTGTGTCTCCTTGCCTGTTGATGTTTGCCGTCGTCTCGTCGCGTGTTAACCATTCGTCCCGTGCATCAGCCATCCGAGTATCGAAGCCTCAGGGCCAGGGTGAGCTCGCAGCCATCGTCGAACTCCAACCCCCAGCTCAGCACGGTCTTATCGACCCCTAGCAGGGAATACGTGCTAACCGCGTATCCCTTATCGGTGAGATACCTCACCAGTATCCCCAGATGCCTGTCTCCGTTCTGGAAGTAATCAGACATGTCCCTGGCGTTCAGATCATAATCGTCGCAGAACTCACCGATGAGGTGATCGAGGATCCTGCGGCGCTGATCCTGTGGGAATCTCCGCCGCAGGTTTATCCTCATGCCGCCTGTCCTATCTCCTCGACGCCCGAGCCGTGCTCGTAGTAGGCGTACTGTCCAAACGGTGGCTTCACGCGGGTCTTGTGTCCCTCGGTGATGATCCACAGCGTGTCGGCGTAGCCCTCCGGACCCCACGTGCCGAACGGGAACCCGTCGGTGAACACCACGGCCTTCTTGGGCTCCAATTGGTTGTCCATCCAGTAGTCCCAGAACGCCATGAAGTCAGTGCCACCACCGCCCTTGCAATCGTATGCCAGCAGGTCGTCGGCTGAGTCCTTGGTGAACTCCTTGTAGTTGTAGGCCTTGGTGTCGAAGCAGATGATGCCGATCTTGAAATCGTTGTACATGTTCATGATGCCATGCACCTCGCTGAGGAAGTCCTTGGCCATGGCATCGCTGATGGACCCCGACATGTCGATCGCCACCTGGATGTCGATGGTGTCATCCTTGTCCAGGGTTGGGAGGAAGATGCCGCCGTACATGTGCTTGCGGTTGGGGCGCATCCAGGTGAAGTCATCGGTGATGCAACTCTGGATGTTCTGCTGCAGGAGGTCGCGCCAGTTGATCTTGGGCTCGACCAGATCGTCCAACAGCCGCTTGAGGCTGCCCGGCAGCTTGCCAGCCGCGCTCTGCGCCGCCTGGAGGATCTTGTTCTTCATCTCCTCCTTGATCTTCTTCAGCTCCTCTCCGTCGATCTGGATGGGGATGCCCTGTCCCTTGACATTGACCTTGCCGTCCTTGCCGTCCTTGTTGCCCTTGGCATCATCGCCCATGTCGATGTGCACGTCCAGCGTGAGCTCCTTCTTGACCTTGCGCTTCTCGAGATCGTCGTAGACGGCCTCGGAGGTCCAGCCCAGATACTTTGCATCATACAGGCCCACGCGCTGCGATGTCTCGCTGCCCTTGTGCTTGGGATCGGGCACGCGCTTGGTTGGCATCTTGCCGATCTTGTCGGTGGTCAGCATGCCGTTGATCACGTAGTCGTTGGCCATGTTCCACCATTCCGGATCGCGATGCGTGCGGCGGCCGAAGTGATCCAACGCCACGTGCAGCACCTCGTGGCACAGCACGAATTGGATCTCGTCAACCTCGAGATCGTTGAAGAACTCTCGGTTGTAGTAGATGTTGCGGCCGTCCACCGCTGCGGTCGGGCACCAACCCGAATCGGTGGCATCGATCAGCTTGAGCTGCATGGTCAGCGTGCCGAAGAACGGCTGTCCAAACAGCAGCTTGAGCCGCGCCTGTGATATCTTCTTTGTTACCGGATCACGCTGTGACATGTGTATCTCCAATCTGTGTTGAACGCCTTGACATAACAATAGCACATGCATTGCACGCGTCAACCACTAATATCTCCTAATCGTCTGGATAGATGCGATCATATTCTTCCAGGAAGAATGAGAAATCGCAGACTGAATTTTAGAAATTAAATGGATCGTCTCTGGGTTATTTCAAATGAGACCATACGAAATAACTACAGACCTGCTGACACTCGTTCATGACGAGCGATGTCGTTGATTATTATGTTAATGAACACAAATATAGAATGGAATTTAGATTTTTCTATCAATTCTAATTCAGCCAATGATATCTCGACTTTCAGCTGATTGACCAATGCATTCAATTCCGATATGGCATCCCTGTGTTTCAGGCTGCCTGATAATATCTCTTGTTGTATGCGTGTTACCTCTTGTTTGACGTGATTGGAACTATAATCATAATCTATCTCGGTGAGAATCATTTCGATTCTCGAGGCTTGTTTAGATATTTGTCCACATACATGTCCATGTTATCGTTTGTTACCAGTTTCATGTCACCGTTTTCTAACATGGTTTTAACGATAGACTGGGCTTTCCTCAATGCGTCGTCTATGGATATCAGCTTAGCTGATTGCGTAAATTCGGATAATCGCATCGTCCAATCCATTCCTGTGATTCGCTTATTTATGTTAAGTTATACAACGGTTACCTTACCGATGACGCGACACTGCGCTGTTCGAGAAGGTCTGGCCAACTGCCACAGGCTATGGGTGTGTCGCGATCGGACCAGCACACCATATTTGCCATATATCTCGGAGATAACTGTGAAAAGAAGCAAGAGAGTGTCGAAACACTCTCTTGCCGATGGATGAGTTATGACCGACAGTCAGTCGGTTAAACGTTGGGGATCAGGTCGCTGTAGCGATCGCAGAAGGCTCTCCAGGTCTTGAGCTTGGGTGCCTTGATGTTGAGCTTGTGCGTGCCCAGGATGATCTTGGCACCCATGACCGCGAGTTCGTCCTCGAAGTTGTCCATCATGAACTGATAGAACCGATCCACCTGCACATGGAACTCGTCCATGGCCTTGGTGTCGCCGTTCTTGGTCGCGTTCACCGCACGCTTGTCAGCGTCGATCAGCTCGTATGCCAGCGCCGTGGTCAGCGCGTACATGATGTCGATCTGCTTGCTGTTGAGCTTGGTGACCTTGCCCGACAGGATGTCCTTTGCATGCGGCAGGTTTGCCGCCTGCTGGCGATAGGTCATGAACTTGATGCCCGGACCGTCGCCCACTGTGCCCTTGATGAGGTCACCCAACACATCCGCGGGCAGCGTGGTGTCAACCACCTCGCCCTTGTCGTTCTCCTCCTGCAGCAGCTCTGATGCGAAGTACCAGGAGCGCGGCGTCGCGAACGCATAGCTGTCGTTGCTGGGGTTGAAGTGGTTGAGGTCGTTGGGTTGGAAGCTGAGGTAACCCACCACGTCCTTGTGCACGCGGTTGATCAGCGCCCATTCCTTCCAGTCATCGAAGTCCACCGCCAGCGTCACGTGGCTGAAGCGGTTGGCCAACGGCATGGGCATGTTGTATGCCACGCCCTTGTCCTTGACGCGGTTGCCAGCTGCGATGATCACCACATCATCGGGGAGCGTGTAGCTACCGATCTTGCGGTTGAGGATGATCTGATAGGTCGCCGCCTGCACGCTGGGCGGCGCCGCGCTCATCTCGTCGAAGAACACCAGCGCACGGCTGTTGGGATCTGTCGGGAGGTCCGACGGGGTGGACCAGCGGAACACCTTCTCGGTCAGCGGCACGTTGGACTCGTCGCGCACCAGGTTGCCCTGTGCATCATACACCTTGACCTCAGCGAGGTATGGGATGCCGCGCATGTCGGTGGGCTCCATCAGCGGCAGGCGGATGTCGATCAGCGGGCGGTTCTGTGAACGCGCCACCTCAGCGACGATGTCCGATTTGCCGATGCCCGGAGGGCCCCATACGAACAGCGGGCGCTTGCGGTTCACGCTGTGCTGGATGGCCAGCTTGAGGCGCGAGGGGCTAACGGTGCTTGTGGTGTCGATTGTACGCTTAGCGGCGGTTGCCATGTTCATTTTCTCCTAGATGTTTGCCTAACCTACCTGTGGATGATAGCACATGCGTATAGCATGTCAACCTGAATCTGGTCACATGGACCAATATCTTTCCGTGCTGGGATCCACGCATGTACCGCGATCGCTGGCACGGATCTGCACGTCCTTGCCCGACATCAGGTTCTTGACCGTGGTCACCGGGTCAATGGCGGCACGATCCTCCTCGCTGATGTGCGTGTAGGCGTCATAACCCGCGTTGCGGTTGGCCGCCTTGGCGCCGATCTTGGCTCCGCGTTCCGTGGCGTACCACCTGAGCGCGATGTTCTTTGCGGTTCTGTGTACAAGCGCGTATCCCATGTGCGTGCTCCCTGCTTCCATGATGTGATAATAGCACAGCGAGCATTGCAGTCAACCGGTATTTTTCAGTAGATAACCCGTTGATATAGCTGGATTTCTATCCGCGTAAACCCTTGAAATCCACGAAATCCCTGAGGTTACCGCCGACCATCTGCAGCTCGAAATGCACGGTTGGGTCCCACACGGTCACGGTCTTGCCCCGCAGCGCCCATGGCCCGCCGCAGCATTGGTCCATGTTCAGCAGTATCTTGCCGGTGACCACGGTGTTGGCGTCGTTTGACGAATCGTAATCCCTGAACAGGGCCTTGAGCATGTCCCTGCCGCCGTGGCTCAGCCTCCATCCGTGGTTGGAGAAAAGAAGTCCGCGCAGGGATTGTGGGGTGTCTATGTCCGCGGCGAACCCTGGCATCAGGAACCCGCACAGCGTTATCTGGTCGGGGAACCCGCCGGGTAGATCCGGGAGATCAGTCCTTGGCTCTCTCATCTATGACCTGCCCTGCCGTCAGCAGCACCACGGTGAAATCCTTGGTCTTGAACAGCTTGTTCAGCTTCTCGGCTAGGTTGAACGCATGCCCTGGATTGCTGAAGCTGACCTTGCGGTACTTTGGTCCTGGGTAGCTGACCAAGCTGTTGAGCGTGCGCAGGTTTATTGGTTTGCCTTGGTAGAACACCGCATAGATGCCTGATGCCTCGAGCACCTGTTCTGACTTATAGGTCTTGGGATCGGTGTAGTTAAGCAACACCGTTGGTTTGGGCCGTGACATCATCCACCTCTTATGCCCATTATTTAGCTAAATGGGCGGGTGGAGGATCACCGCCTAGCCTTATCAGCCGTCTGCGGCGAGGTTTCTCATGAGTTCGTCATATCTGTCGGCTATCTCTGGCTTGCTGGCATCGCCTAGCCTGTGTATGAACTCGAGGAACAGCTGGTCGATGAACTCGAAATTGCTCGCACCGATTGCGGGGTGCTGTTGGTTCATCTCGATGAGACGATCTGCGTTTGAACTAGCTATGCCCGTGTACAACGTGTTACCGTGCAGGCTCCACAGGATGAACATGCATAGCGCCGCGTGATCGACCACACGATCTCCGAACGCGGCCACCATATCACCGTTGCTGTCTCTGGCCATGCAGAAGCCCTCGCTGAGCACGCTCTCCATGCGCATCTGCCTGCGCAGATCATCAGTAATCATCGTCATCCTCAGCTTCAAATGTCTGTTCGCCTGTGAGATTCCTCAGTGCTGCCATCATGAGCTCGTGCTCGGGCACGAACCCGTATGCCGTGTATTTCACCAACCTTCGGATCTTCAGGCCGCGGGTGGTGGCTGGCGACATGCGTATGGTCTTGGATGCGAGATCCGCCTGTGCCAACGGGGTTGCCCATACCCTGCTGCCGTCGGTGACGAACTGGCATATGGTGAAGTCGAAATCATCCATCAGCTGCTCGACTCGGTCGTAGTATCTCTTGCAGACGGCCTGTATCTTGAGATGGTAGGTATCGTCATGCTTTCGTCGAATCGAGAAGGTGCTAGCGTTCTGCGTCCTGTATACCGATTCCACGTACAACGCACCCGCCGGACTATCGTCATCTGACCCAACCGTGTCTGGTAACCATAGATCGTCTACGCGCTCATGACCAGACTGCGATATCGGCCGGTCGGCGAACTTCTTGTATGCTCCGCCAAACCTATCCATGATGCGATCGTTGAAGAGATCGAACTGTGCCTTGCTGCTGAAGAAGAAGTCGATGTCTCCGTTCCTCCACGGCATTCGCTGCCATGCCTTGCGAGCGCTGCCTCCGGCTACCCAGGGTCCCGTCAGCATGTTGGCATCGCCCGCGAGCCTGACGATGATGAGGAAGTTGAGATCAACCACCTCCCGGCACGCCCATTCAGAATGATCCGCCATCCTGGGTGACCTCCACGCCATTGATGATCTGATCCTGCAGCGCGATGACCCTGTCAGCCAGCTGCGCCTGCCGTGCCAGCACCCTGGCGATGCCCAGGCTCAGCTGCTCAGCCTCCTGTATGGTCAGGCGCATCTCCTTGCTGTTGTAGTTCTTGGCGGTCTGGAACTTGTTTAGGAACTCGCCTAGGCCGCTGATGTTGGCATCCGCGTTGGTCATATGCGTATCTCCCGTTTCTTGGCCGATATGGCGTTGAGCATCTCCAGCTTGCTGCGGAATGGACCTATCCATTGGTTCTCATCCAATGTGGTGGTCTTGGGGCAGTAGCTGGTGACCCATCCGTGCGCGAACAGTATGCCGTAGTAGCCGGCCGCGAACCTGTTTGAGCTGCCGCTGTTCTTGGCGTAGCTGGGATAGGCACCCGCCTCGATGTCGTGGGCCGAACCGTGCTTGATGGGGTAACCCTCCACATGCCCGACCTCGGGTTCGGATTCCTCCTTGATCTCCTCGAAGGACACGCTGCCTCCCAGCAGCTGGCCCATGTGATCCAGACCGTCGAATCGCTTGTGCGATAGGTTACCTATGGCCTTATACCCCGTGCCATCCGCTATGATCATGGCCAATCTGGTGCCGTTGTCCAGCAGTATCCAGCTGGTCTCGGTTATGGGCCTCAGCTTGTATTCAGTCATCTTCAACCACCCTCAATCTCTTGCGCTTGGCCTTGCTCTCCACGTCGCTGGTCTTGGTGACCATGGCCTCAGCCACCTCCAGCAGCTCTGCCAGCTCCCGGGTCAGCTCCTCGCTGGTCGATGCCGCCAGCTGATCCCTGAGCTGGTCGATGATGGCCGCCACGGCCCTCTCCGACGCATCCTCGGCTTTGATCAACGTGTACACCGTGGTACCATCATCCAACACCTCGTCGCTGACCACGTCAAACCCATCCCTGACCCACATGGTCTGCCATTCGGGGAGATGGTTGCCGGCCCAGTCATAGCTGTCGTCGGTCCAAGTGACAGACATCGGATACCTCGCGCAGATCATGCTCCATCCGGTTATGATGCCCCTGCTGTCTATGCCTGCGGCCTGCGGCCTGGGTATCACCGTCTTGATGCTCCAACCAACGCCGGGATGCGTGCCGTTGCGCATGTGCCATATCTCGGGGTTGGTGCCATCCCTGATGACGCCCAACACACCTCTGAAATCCCAATCCTCTTCACTCATCGCCAAGCAGATGTCCGTTGTAGAGTGCGCTGAGGCACGGGCTGTATTCGTTCGTGGATTTCTCGATCTTTATGAGACCATGCTGGTTGCAGAATCGCATCAGCGCTATGCCCACCTGCTTCTTGGGTTCCACCCTGACCTCGTTGATTATGGCCAAATCCCACTTCTCGATGAGATCAGCCGGCTGCTGGGTGAGATCTATCAGCATGCGGTTGCGCTCGTAGTCGTCCTTGACCCTGCGCTCCGCCCCCTCGTGATCCATCCACTTGCTGAGCATGATGTTGTTCCATGCGTAGCCCTTGTCGTGCCTGTTGTCGTATGCCTCCTGCAGCTTCTTGGTGCGCACGCCAGGGAAGGCGCTCATCACGTTGTCGCCTGGATCGCCTCGCAGGCACTTCTCGAACAGTATCCATTCGGGATCAGGTATGGCCATGTCCTGCCCGCTCTTGTTCTTGGCTATGTTGCCATCCTTGTCATAGATGCCGTTGACGGTGTACAGCAGCCCGGCGATGCCGTTGTAGATCATGCAGTTGGGCGCTATCAGCTGCTGGAAGTCGCTGTCGCTGCTGATCACCACGTGCTGATCACCCGGATGCAGCTGGATCCAACGTGCGATCATGTCATCCGCCTCTGCGTTGGGATGGTGCAGCACGGTGCAGTTGGTCTTGGTCTTGACGAAGTCGATGAACTGATCCATGATCTCGAAGAACACCGTGTCCTCCTCGACCTCCCGCGGGGTGCGCTTGTTGGCCGCCACCTTGCGGTTGGCCTTGTACGGCGTGTATATGTCCTTGCGCCAGCTGCGACCCTCGAGGCAGAAAACCGTGTGCGCTGCCTCGAAATCGTTCCAGACCTTCTTGATGCTGGTCAGTATGATGTGCAGCGCCATGCCGATCTGCTGGTCGATGTCAGGGGCGCGTACCCCATGCCGTACCCGCATGAATAGGTTCTGAGTGTCTATGATTATGTATGTGGCCATCGTCGTATCCTTGCTATGCAGTAAACACTATAGCACCTGAAGCCGCCTTACGCAACGGTTATACCTTGCGCCACCACCATGCCTCATTGGAGGATGTGTGCATGCCAGTTGGATCCACACCGTGCCTCTTGGCCCAGCTGGTCACCGCGAAGTTCACGCTGAAAAGGTTGCTGTCATGGCCTGACATGATGCCTCCAACCCTGATCTTGGGCCACCAAGCGTCTAGATCCTGCAGCACGGCACGCATGCTGTGATCAGCATCTATGAAAACGAAATCCAGCTCACCGTCAGCGAATGCCGCGGCAGCGTCGGTGCTGCTCAGCTTCATGTGCCTGAAACGCGGACCAATGTGAAACAGATTTGCCTGCAGCTGTTCGTAGGCGTTGTCTTGTCGAGATTGCGTGACATATCCGTCCCAATCCATGTAGGCCTTGTAGTGATCAACCCCGATCAGCTCGGCTAAGCCGGGGCACGATTCCAGCATCATGTGGCTGTTGATGCCCAGGCACACACCAACCTCCACGCCGCGTATGCCATCTCCCAGGTCTTGTAACAGTGGGATAATGCCATATGCCGCCGTGGTTGGCTTGTACTTGGTCCAGATGGGACCGTGAACTATCCTGACGAATTCGTTTAGATCTGCGTCCATCACCCGTTATTTATGGGTGGTTCATCAGCTGTGCTCGGTCTTGCCGTCGTCACGGCGCACGGTTCGCACAGTCCTGACGAACTCCGGCTCGCTCACCGCCATCTCGTCAAGGATGCTTGAGCAAACGTCGTTTAGCCAGCGATTGATGATCTCCTCCTCCGTGCCAGCGTATCCGTTGGCCTCGAGGTATCTCACGAAAACATCGTTGTAATCCAGCTCGAAGTAGGTCTTGCTGGGATCGGCCGGATCCCAGCTGATCTTGGGCATGGCCATGTAGGGCTCATCGGTTAGGTCAGCCCGCTTGCGCTCGTGCTCCTGCTCGGTGATCTTGCCATGCTTGAGATCAACATCCAGAATGGCCAGCTCGATGGTCCTCTCGTCGGAGTCCTTGGGCAGCGCCAATCTGGTCTTGCGCCTGTCAGCCTCGTACTGATCTATACGACCATGCTTGAGGTCCACATCTACCAAGGCCCTCTCCAGATCGGTTGGGTCGTCATTGTTTATCTTGGCCAGCGCGACGTCTAGCTCGTGGCCCTCGTATAGGTATTCAGCCTCGGCTATCTGCCTCGACCTACCCTTGAGCCCCCATGATGCCGGCAGCAGGTGGAATGGTATCTTCATGTCGTGTCTCCTCAGGCTATGCTGGCATATAGGTGAAGTTGCATATTGAAAATGAAACCATGTTTAGCACAATACCGAGCAGCATACTCGTGATTCGCTTGATTAGATTTCATATTCAACAGCCCTTCTTCCCACGCAGATATAACCTCGTCTACGTTGCTGCGCTCCTCGATGCTGATGTCGTTCTTGGTGGTGCGCAGCTGCTTGCTCTTCTGTGGTTCCCTGTTGTAGATGTTCATGGGGCTGATGAACACCTTCTTGCCCTTGGCCGCATACTCATGCGCCCAATCGGGGATGCTGCTGTATGGGCTGTTGGGATCAGCGCTCATCACGAACTTGAGGCAATCCGCTCGATCCAGCACATCCGTGTTGGGCTTGAGATACTTGACCGCCGCGCCGTTCTTCTCCGAACACTTTGGCGAGCACACCAGAGTGGTTGATTTCGGTAGGTCCTGCCACACCGTGCCATTGCTCTCGATCTGCGTGTTCTCGAACTCCTGGTTCATCCTGTGCAGGAACGGCACCAGATTCTTCTGCAGCATGGGTTCGCCGCCCGTCAGGACCAGCACCATCTTGCGACGCTTTGGCTCGACCGTCTCCCTGGTCACCTTATCGACGATGTCACATGTGGTGGCATCAAACTCCCATTGGCTGCGATTGGTCTGCGCCCAGTCTGGAACATCGCCGTTGAAGTAATCATGCACGACGCGATCTATCCTGGAGGTCAGCTGCTCAGGAGATAGCCAATCACCACCATCAAAGTAAGTGTCACAGAAAGAGCAAGCCAGATTGCACTTGGCCAACCTGACGAACACCGCCGGTTCTCCTCGATAGGGTCCCTCGCCCTGCAGTGTGTAAAAAATACTGGTGACAAATAGCTTGTCACCGGCGTCATTGAAGTATTTCTGACCGACGATCTCATTCTTGCCAAACACTCTCTATCTCCTGGGACTGTATTTAAGATCAACCATTTGATCTAGTTTACACTGGGTAGGCCGGCGAAGCAACCCCCACCGGCCTTGCGTTTGATCATTGGTTGACCAGTGGTAGGCTCACCGGATGCTGGTCGCACGCCGCCGGATCGCCTTGCCCGGCCTCGGTGAGGAACGTGGTGTCAGCCGGCACCTGCCCCATGGGGCACTTGCAAACGGCGATGCCATCCTTGCCCTTCTCGCAGTTGAAGCTGAAGCAGTTGCTGGCGTTGTAGCCCTGGTTCAGGCTCTTGTCGCACTTCTGCACCTTGGCTCGCATGTCCTTGGGTTTCTTGCTGAAGCCACTGGCCTCCTGTGGGTAGTAGACCCGAGGTGCGAACAGGCTCCACACATGCTTGTCGTCGGTCGCCGCGCATGTGCCCTGCATGTTGCCCGCCGATAGATCAGCCATGGCGCCTCCCTCCAATATCGGGCATTTGCATGCGACCTCTGGATATTCGATTCCGCTGTTGGCCTTGATCATCTTGCCGGTGGGTTCGCATGTGCTGGCCGCGCACAGTGCGAACTGACCCTGGCATATGGTCAGAGTTGGCTTCTGCTCCTGCGCGGACGCCGTCGTGGTGTGAGATGCCATTGCTGACAACAGCAGGCCCAGCATCAGTAAAATCTTCCTCATTGCTTGACTCCTATGATGGCCCGTCGGACCGGTTTCAGTGATGTACATGATGTACAAGTCTACATTCTGCGCTGATCATCTCGAATAATCAATCAATCCTTGCGCAGCATGTACAGCACCCTGGCCTCCTCGATGATGGCCGCTATATCTGGATCGGTCCTGGATGCCAGAATAACCTCTCTCCACATCTCCATCTCCCTGGCCTGCCGCTGCTGCGACCTGTAGTCCTCTATCGCCTCCATCAGCCAGCCGCCCTCGGTCTCATGGTCAGACATCCTCACCCTCCGAGCCGATCAGCTTCCTGATCATCTGATAGCTGTCGTATGATTCCCTTATGCGGGGATCCATCCTGGCCTCGGCCATCACCGACATGTGATGCTCGTATGCATCCCTGAGGGCGGGGTATCTCTCCATCATGGGCCAATCTGGCTCGATGATGCCCATCATCTCCATCATCGTCTCGATGGCCTCGGCGACCCGCATCTGCCGCCCGTTGGACCTCTGTATGGTCAGATCGCCGTCGATGTGGGTGGGGTTCGATAGGCTGGCCGGGTTAACGGACCATATCCCGCCTGCACCAGCGCCACCTCCCACACCTCCTCCGCCGCCGGCGCCGGTGATGGTTATGTAGCCGTTGCTGTGAGAGGCATGGTATCCCGTGCTGGCGCTGGCCACGTTGGCGGAGGTGATGGAGTACCCACCGTTGGGAATGGTCACCTTACCCGTTTGATAGCTCATCGGGCTTAGCCTTCCTCGCCAGCAGGTATGTGCCGTTGGGCCCTTGCTCCCAGGTTATGGTGTCGCCTTCCTGCCATCCCAGCTCCGCCGTCATCTCCGGAGGGAAGGTCAGCATCAGCTCGCCGTCCTCCTCTATGACCTCAGCCGTGTACGTCTTCCTATCCATCGCTCTTCCTCTCTGGTATGACCTCTATGTATGGTCTGTCTATCTCTTGCCCTGCCGCCTCACCCACCCTGATCAGGATCTGGAACCCATCCCAACCGTCCAGCTTGTGCTGTGTCAGCCCCAGCTGATATGCGCTGACGGTGGCCGTCATTATGCCGATGCTGTTGGCTTCGTTGGGCACGAACACGTATCTGGACAGCTTACCGTCCGTGACCTCCTGGTAAGCCGTGTACCAAGCCGCCTTGTTCAACACATCCGTCCACGGCACGCTGCCGTTCCTATGCTGCTTGCTCATGTCACCCTCCTCGGATGGTTTGATGGCCCCGTCAGTTCCTCAGGCTATGCTGCACGATGATGCTGGTCAGCTCTGATCCAAGCTCAGCACCGTCGTGCACGATGTACAGCTCCCGATTGTGTCGATCCCTGTGATCGTCCCAGCTGCTGATCTCCACGACCTTGCCGCCGTGCGCGTCATGTATGCGTATGGTGGCCGCCTGCCGGCTGCTGAGATCATCGCTGGGCGGAACCGCCTTGCTCGTCACTATCCTTGGTACGTTCTCATCATTCAGCAGCCTGGCGTTCTCCCAGGCACGCTGGCTGTGCTTCATGAACCATCTATCAAACCATCTCATCTTCAAATCTCCTCAGGTGAACCAGAGCCGCAGCATGCCAACGGCGTATATGCTGCAGATCACCATGCTCATGGTCATCAGGCTCCACTTGCGCCAGTACCACGCCACGGCTATCCACAGCAGGTTGCCGGTGAAGCTGAGGTATATGTTGAGTGGGAACACGTTGAACGACGTCAACGCGATGCTGGTCAGCAGCGTGCCGGTGGCCAGCCATTCCAGGTATCTATACAGTTTCTGCATCAATCTTCCTTGCTTAGCTCGTAGAGGAACCTGGCCTGCCTCAGTATCTCGAAACCTATGCTGGTTGCCAGGTTATCCATGGAGTATCCGTGGGGATCGAATTCGTACATGCCTTGCATCTCGTAGAGATTCAAGCGGCCGCTGAACACGATGCACGGCGTGAAGTCGACGTCATCATATTCAAGCCTGGCATCCTCTATGGCAACCAAACCGTGCATCAGTGGCTATCCGTGGCTGCGGCATCGCTGGTCAGCACGATCATCTCCTTGGCCGAGCCTACCACGATGATGGATGTCGCTACCATGTGACGACATCCCCGTCATCCTTTATCCGATCGGAGTCGACCATCCGTCTGCTGATGCCGTAAGCCACATGATCTGGCACGACGGGGATGAAATCAAACTCGAACTTGCTCTCCCAATCCTCGTATGCCTTCCTGTATATCTCATCAGACTTAGTCTTCAGATACTCACCGGAGGTCCATCGCATTACGAGCTCATCCATCTCGTGTTGCTTTGACTCTATCAATATCTCCGGCACCTTGAGGATGCGCATGCTCTTGATATTTTTCTCACAAGACCGTATGCGATCCTTGATCTCTCGTAGGGTGAGCTTGTACGGTGTCTGAAACCTAGACATGTGTTCAGACCATTGCTTCTCGTACTCCGTGTGCATGCGTTCGATCTCCAAATCGTAGCTGGCTTGATCGATCTCATGCCAATAATAATCTTCCGGTAAAGGCAAAGGTCTCAACGTCTGTGCTCCGATGTTTGCTGTGATGATAAGATTATACCCTGGTGCTGATGCTTTGTCTATCAGGACACGTATTCATCGAGCAAGGCCGCTAGCTCGGGGAGAGCCGTGCGCATGTCTTGTCCTCGCATGGAGTCCAGCCTACCCTGCTTTTCAAGCCACTGCCTCAGCGTCATCCTCGGTTCCGGATGGTCGGCGCGCAGCACATCCACGACCACCCTCCTGAATTCATCGTAGGCGTCGCCTCGCATGCCGGCGGCATGCATGTCAGCCATCCTATGCCTCAGCGCCGCTGGCAGCATCTTGATGCTGTGTTGCACGACACCCGCGGCCAGATGCGGCATCCTAGGGCTGAGGTTGAGACCAAACCTAGCATCCAGCTGTGGTATGAAATCCAGCATCTCATCGAGGTACAGCATGTTGAAGGTGCTGAACGTGTGGCTGATGCCAAATCCGATCAACCCATCCCTTGACGAGTCGCGGAACTTGGCCCATCTGGATATGGTGTCCATCGCCCCCTCCCAGCTGCTGCCTGTTCGTATGTAATCGTTCCTCGAACCGACGCCGTCCAGGCTGAACAGCACCAATGCGCGCCTGAACTCGCCCATGCTATCCGTGTATGCCGAGGATGGGAAGTCAACGCAGTTGGTGTATATCTCCAACCGTATGTTGCGAGCCATGCCATTGTTGGCCAGATCGCCCAGCAGCTTGGCGAAGCTCTTGCTGAGGAATGGTTCGCCGCCGGTGACCTTTATCTCCGTGACGTTTTCAAACACGGAGAAATCGATCGAGCTGGAATCCGCCGTGGATAGATCGGCCATTATGCCGCGGCGCCGGTCCTCGCTCTCCCATGCCGTGCTCTGCCAGCTGCTGCAGGTCCTGCATTTCAGGGTGCAGGTCCTACCGGTGCTGATCTCTATGCCACGTATGGCCGGCGGTGGCTTGTCGGGCCATCTAAGATGGGATCCCTGGCGTATGGAGATGCCGCCGGCATCCTCTATCTCCCAGCATCGCACGCAGCCAGGCCGCCTGATGCCGTTGTCTAGATCCTCCCTGAGCCTTCGCATGCCTAAGCTGGAATGGAATGATGCTATGTCGGTGTGGATGCCTATGCTATCGATGTTATTGCTGTAGTTGCAGCACGGTATGTATTCCCCGTCTGGCCTCTGCCAGGCGTTGTTGTCGGCCATCGGACAGCCATGGCCTATCTTATCCCTATCAAACATGCGGATATTTATTGGGCTGAGGCTAACCTCGGCCCTCATGTTCGTCGTGTTACCCTAATGGCAACGATCTCGGCTGCTTGAGCTCGAGGAGATATCGGTTAACGACGGCCCACACGCTGGTGCCGTGGTGGTAACCGTTGCCGTTGAGGAACAGCTTGGTGCGCGTGATCTCGCCATCGAGATCTATGAGCATGTTCTTTATGTCTTTCATCGTGGTGCGAACTCCTGTTGTAGCTTGACGTTGTCGAAAAATTCCTTCTTCGTGCCCGTATCGTCCTTGAAGGCACCCTTGAGCACGGTGGTCTGGGTCAGGCTGCTGTGTGCCATGATGCCACGGTTCTCGCAGCAGCCATGCGTGGCCTGTATGTAAACAGCCACGTCCTCGCTGCCGGTGGCCGCCATGATCTCGCGTGCGATGTCATTGCAAAGCTCCTCCTGCAGCGTGCCACGGCGTGCACACCACTGCGCGATGCGGGTGTACTTGCTGAGACCGATCAGCTTCTTGGCGGCGATGATGCCGATGTATGCCACCCCTGTGACGGGTTGATGGTGATGGCTGCACACGCTCTTAAGCTCGCTGCGCACAACCAGCATGCCCTCATAGCGATCCTCGCCATCGTTGGGGAAAGCCGTGGCCTTCGGAGGCGGGCTGTATCTGCCATTCATCAGCTCCTTGACATACATCTTGGCCAGCCGCTTGCCGGTCTCCATGCTGTTTGGATCGTTCTCGCGATCGATGACCAGGGAGTCGAGCACCCCCTCGAACTTCTCGGTCAGCTCCTCTATGAGCTGATCCAGCTCCTCCCTGCTGACGAACTCGCTGATGTTGTCATTGCTGTTGTATCTCGCTCCCGCGGCCTTGATGCGGTTGCGTATCTTATCTGAAATGGCCATTCATATCTCCGATGGTTTGACCTGTTGTCTGGCAGTGGATTGCCCGTGTGTCACATATGATAGTTTACGCCTGGTACGGCGGTTAATCAAGCTTCGTCCTCATTGACCATCCGAGTAATCGTCAGTCCAATGCATGCCGTTGGCTCCGGCCGACATCAGCATCGATCCCGACGATCCGATCGAACCCATGGCACCGATGGCACCTGTTGGTCCCATCGCACCTATGGCACCGGACACGGTGAACCCGCCGAGCGGCTCATCAAATCCCATGTCCCACATGTTCCTCATGCGGTCGTCGGCTTTGAGCTGTGCCTCGACCGAATCGGTGCCATCGTCGATCATCTTGGTGATCACCTTCTGCATGTGCGATAGCTCCTGGTGCATGCGAAATCTGGCATCGCGTACCTGCTGCATCCTCAGTTCGGCCGTGCGTTTGACCTCCTCAGCCTCCTTGGCCAGCTCAGACATCTCCATCCTCAGCCGCCTGTATCTCTCCAGATATCTCTGGCTCGCCTCATCTATCATGCCATATCTCTCCTATAGCCTGCAACATCCTGCTGATCTTGCCGATCTTGCCGCGCTGTTGACCGACGGTGGCGATCTCGTATGGGGACATGACACGCGAGCCTCTACCTGCCCTTGAGACGAATGAAGATTTAGCCATATCGTCCTCTGCGGTATCGTTGCCATGCTGAAGCTTGGCGACCACCGGATCCTCGTCGTCAGCTATCACCGCCTCGATGATCCTTCGGAGGAACACGGCGCTCTCCTCGGCGTCTTGGTAGTTTGATCTCAATCTATCAAGCGCATCCTCCGCATCGGTGTAGGATGCCCGCAGCGCCTCGACCTTCCTCAACGCATCCCGGTACTCATCAAACAGCCGCTCTCGCCGCTCGAATGCATCTGGGTCCATCATAGCGGTTGATCCTTCCCGTATTCTGTCCAAGGCGTGAACACACTCCTGTCCATGAGATCGTGCAGGTCATGGCACCACACGCCGGGGTTTGATGCCTTGAAATCCTTGTCGTCGATCTTCAGCATGGTGTTGTAGTTGAACTGCTTGATGTATGGGATCTTCACGCTGATCTGAGGTATGAAGCCGTCGTGGCTGCAATATGAGGATTCCAACACGAACTCCACCCACTTGGCATCGAAGTCAAGGGTGACCAGGAATCCCCTATCCAGCAATGGCATGATCATGTCCTCCCAGGCCTTGCCCGCATCATACAGGCTCAGCCCTGATGCGACCTGCAGTCCTGGATCAAAGCATTGGTTAGCACCGACGAATATGTGCTTGCAACCGTTGTTCTGGGCGAGATGGATGATCTCGTTTGGATCCTTGATGCCCACCACGAACAGCGTCTTCATGCCGTGTGCCGGTGTGCGCTCGACCTCCGTGCCGACGAAGAACTCTATGTCCTTCTTGACGCCATCCGCGTAATCACGCTGCATCGTTGTTCCCCATCCAGTCTGGCATCTGCTTGGGAACCGTCCAGCTGCTGGCGGATAACCGCTTGCGCAGCTTGCTCCAACGCAGCATGAACATGAACCTTCCCAGCCGCAGCTTGAAGCCGGCGCTTCCGGGATCTCCCAGCCTGTAGAAGCTCAAGCCATTCCTGGGCATCTCGCCCTCTCTCGTCAGGTGTAACATATCATATCCTCCATATCCATGACCATGGTTTCTCATCCGGATTTGGCACAGCCACCTGCGGATAGAGATCCATCATATCCCGCATCATCTCATCTGACATCCTGCACACCCAATCGTCTCCGACCCTGGTGAAATTAAGGTTGGCTGCCAGATCCTCGTGGCCAAAGCTGATGGGTCGCAGGCGGATCTTTATGTGCACGGCATACGGCCCTGTCATATCCCCCATGCTCACATGCTCTCTATGTCGTTGTGCACGTTGTTGTCTGCATCCATGCCGGTTATCTGCTTCAGCATCTTCTCGTGCTTCATGATCAGATCCATGGGACGCTCGCTGGTGAATATCTCAGGGCACAGATCCCTGAACTCCAGCAGATCCGATGTGAGATGCTCCTTGGCCTCCGACACTGGCCGATCCTGCATCATGTTGGCCGCCTGTATGGCGTTGATGTGCAGCTCTGTGTTGTGGTTCATGGCCAACAGGTAGCTGAACCCATCCATACTGCTGGGCCACTTGATTTGGTATTTCATGGTCGGATCCGTGAAATCAGCGCTGCCAAAATCAAACGATCCGCCGTTATCGTGGCTGTGTATGAGATATTCCTTGTAGGCCTTGGTCCACTTGAATGGGTCGCCGGCCTTGCCCTCTGGGGTGTTGGCCCACTGCCCGCCGTCTATCTCCTTCTGGGTGAACTGAACCTTCTTGTATTCCAGATCCTCGTATCCCCGTATGCACAGGTCTCCCACCGTGACCTGATCACCTATCCTGCTGCGCACCGGGACGCACTTCCTAGGTAGGTTCTCCATGATCCAATCGTTCAGCAGCTGTGGGTTGTTCTTGAGCTCCTTGCGATCCACGATTGGACCGCCCTTGAACCCCACGCTGTTGCCGCTGAGCTCATGCCCATAATACATCTGACCCTTGGCCGTCATAACGAACGGTGATGCCGCGTCAAAGCTGATGGTCAGCTGCGGATCCACGTATCTCCTCAGCGCACGTTGCACGCTGGTCAGCGCACACCCAGCCTTGATCTTGCCGTTGCCCAGGTAATGCAACCATTCGCGCCCCTGCAGGTAACCCTCGTCGCGCATGATGATCAGGCGTCGCAGGTTCAGCGTGAAGTTGGATGCCTGCACGTTGGAGAACGCCCAGCTCTCGAACGGAAGATCCTTGGCGGCATCCCACCAGATGTCGCCCTCCTCCATGTTGCGACCCTGCAGCACGTTGAGGAACTTGGTGGCACCCTCCTTGCGATTCTTGATGAAGAAGTGATGGTTCTCCATGCTGCCATCCAGGCAGTCCTTGAAGCTCTTGAGGCTGGGATGCAGGCTGGCGCCAGTGACCGGATCTAGTCCGAACTTGACCAACGCATAGGTGGGCCAATCCAGCACCATGCTGTAGTCAGCCGTGGCCTCCAACCAACGCAGCAGCTTCATGCGCACATCGTCCTTGTCGCGCTGATGCTCCCCGTCGGTCTGCTTGGGCTTCCTGTGCCATGGATACTTCAGCACACCGGTCGCAGCCTGGAAACCACCGGAATCACCTATCATGACCGTGTTGCTGCGATCACGCTGCTGCACCATGCTCTCCTGCACCCAGCTCTCCGCCGGATCCAGTATGGCATGCCCCGCCGAATACAGCGCCACCGGATAGTAGAACAGGCTGTTGGCCGGATCGAGGAAGTTTAGGTCCTTGAGCCCGTTGGGCAATCCCTCCGGCATCTTGTCACGCATGTTATACTCGACCATGCTGACGATCTTGGCGTAGATCATGCTGATGCTGGGCAGGAACAGCGCATAGTCGTTCTGCGTGGCAGCCAGGTTGTGTGCCTTGGGGTTCAGTGTCATATGCTTCGTGTCGAAGCTGAAACGCTTGAAATCTTTGTTCATGAGATGATTATGATCTTTCCCCGATGCTTTGTCAAGCGCGGTCGGTGGTTAGTGCCTCTATCAACGGGTCGGCGTGCGTGTAATCGCGTAGCTTGGCTAGCTGATCACTGATGTCGTTCTCTAAGCCACTGTCTTTGTTGGCTATCTTTCCCATGATCGACTCTATTCTACGGATCAGCTTATCCTTATGCTTGAGATACGAATCCCAATCCTTGGTCCACTCGCTGGGATATTTGAACGGATCGTCCCACATCTCGATGTAGCTGAGGCGGTTTGGCACCAGTGGCACCGCGCCGCAGATCAACCCTTCTATCACTGAGATACCGTATGTCTCCTGCAGGTTGGCTGAGAACACGATGGAGCTCTCGCCCAGCATGGTGTGATACTGATCCTTGGTCAGCGTGCGTTCCTGGCAGACGATCCAATCATACTGAGGCATGCTGGCGGCCAGATCGCGGAATATGTCCAGCTGCTTCTCCGGGGCCAACCTGTGTGGGAACAGTATCTGAGGTTTCTTCGTGGGGGCGGAGAATGGGCCCAGCGTGTCATAGAGGTAGTCCATGGGCCAACCTGTGTGCCGTATGCGGCTGGACTCCGTGGAGTTGACACCCATGGCATACTCGTCGGTCTCGTCCTTGCCAAACATGGTCTCGACGCCCAGCAGCTCCCTGCAGAACAGATTGCTGTGGAACCTCGTGGCGAACCAGTTGACGTCATAGCAGTAGAACATGCTGCATTCGGCGTTGCGGACCCAAGGCACATCACCAACCAACCGCCCGAGGAAGTCCTGGGGGTCGTAGCTGCCAGCGTGCCACATGCCGTGTATCTCCACGGGGATGCCCAGCAGCTTGCTCATGTACTTCAGCTGTATCACGGTTGGGTTCCAGGCATCCGTGTAGAGGAACCGATCGCCCGCCTTGACCTTGCCGTCCCTGAACAGGTTGGCTATGGCCATCAGCTGGCTGCTCTTGTATATGTTGGTGGCTCCGAAATCCAGGAAAGCCCCGGGTGTCGGCTGCGGGGGCACATCGTCCCCTTCGATGATCACTATGTCACGCCCGGGTGCGTCCAGCAGCTTGGGTATGTGGTGATACCACTGTTTCGTGTATCGGGTATCAAGCGGCTCTATTCCGACGATATAAATGTTTGGCATCTCGCCACTCCGATATGTCTCGATATGATAAATAACTATAACATAGCATCGGAGTAAACACAAGTGCGTCGCATGACATCAGAAGAATTCCTGACTCGAGCCAAAGAGGTTCATAGCTCACGTTACACCTATGACCATACGGTATACGTCAATAGCACAACCTCGGTGGTAATAACATGTAAGACACATGGTAATATCAACATACTACCATCTACGCATCTCTCGGGAGCTGGTTGCCGACACTGCTATTATGATAGACTGAGCAAGAAGTTCCGATATGACACTCCGACATTTATCACCAAGGCTAAAGCTGTCCATGGCGATTTATATGATTATTCGATGGTACGTTATGAGAGGTCAGGGAAGAAGGTTGACATCGTATGTCCAATACATGGTGTCTTTAGTCAAATTCCTGCGAGCCATCTAGCTGGGTTTGGATGCCGACGCTGTGGATTCCAAAAGCAATTGGATACAAAGATCAAGGATGGACAAATCACTTCGCCGACAGAAAGGAAACCGTTTGAAGAGTACAGACGTAAGGTACGAGAACTATCCAATATAAATTACATCAAATATTATCACGACATTAACTCAACAGGATTACCGCGCGGCAATGAATACCACCTTGATCATATTACATCAATAATGTCTGGGTTCATCCAGAATATACCACCAGAAGATATAGCAGCACCTCAAAATCTGAGGGTTATTCCTGCTGTGGACAATCAACGCAAGGGTGTCATCTCATGCGATGCTATATCATCATTTGATGAAAACAACGTACTCACTAACCCATTAGATGACCTGGCGCTATATCACAAGAGGATCAAACAATCAAACAGATATCGGATTACGGATCTTGTTACGCATGAGACATATGATATACCTTCGATAACCGATTGGTGCAGTGTTAACGGATATGCAGTATCCTCTGCCCGTTGGATGGCAAATTACAGCACTGCACCATTTAAGGGTAGATATCTCATTAAGAAATTATGATCATTCTGCATCCCATTTAAGTATGCATCCATTTTCTCCGTCTTCGGATACCTCAATCCATATCTCACGGCCGGGCCACTTATCTATTATCTTCTCATATAGTTCTTCACTAATCATCTCGCAGCTGCGATAGTTGAGCTGCAGGGTCTTCTCGTCGTACAGCTTCTCAAGCCATCTCTTTGCCTGTATGAATTCCACGTCACGGTCGTTATGCGTGACGCTGATCCATACCTGGAACTGGAAGATGTGCCGATGCGGGTAGCCTAGGAAGCTGACATCGTACTCGTCGCCGGTCGCCAGATTTGGGTCGGTAAGCGCCGCGGGATACTTGTGTATGCCCTCGCGGGCGAACTTTACCCAGATCATCCTCTTGCGTGGATCTGCCATGTGTTTCTCCAAATGTTGAATCTAAGACACAACACATGATAGCACATGGCATGGGATTTATCAAGTGGGCTTGATTCAGCCCAGCTTGCCCTTCAGCTCGTCGATCTCTCGCTTGAGCTCCTTGATGGCCTCAACCAACAGCGGGACGACCTTGTCATACTGTATGGTCATGTAGTCCTCACCGCTCCTGCTGGTTCCGGTGGCGGGATCGGTGTCGAACGGTGCCGCACGTATGACCTGCGGCAGCACGGCCTGCACCTCTTGGGCGATCAAACCAACCTTCTGGGACGTGATGCTCTCGCCCATCAGCTGCTGTGCCAGCTCGTTGGGGTTGTAGAACACGCCGTTGATGGCCATGACCTTGTCGACGGCGTTGGTTATGACCTCCACGTTGGTTTTCAACCTGCTGTCGGAGTAATATGCCGTTATCTCCTTGGATG
>Ga0316218_1001722_pt1 | contig 22593 bp, 19 predicted proteins | sample TBH18003metaG_FD_203634 | JGI IMG/M metagenome (GOLD analysis project Ga0316218, IMG submission 203634) | Freshwater microbial communities from Trout Bog Lake, Wisconsin, USA - TBH18003 | ecosystem: Environmental > Aquatic > Freshwater > Lake > Hypolimnion/Profundal zone | place: USA: Wisconsin...
CCTAAGGACATGAATGCACATTGGCTGCAGGCACAAAATTATTTGTGGCTTACCAACAATAAGCGCTCTGCCGAACAATATACTGCCGCAAGAAAGCTGGAACCAAAGAACGACTACCTGGAGCTTAATTACATACAGGCATTGCTGTATATGGGCAAGTACCATACCGCCGATTCCCTCATGAATATCATGGAGGATCAGGACAAGCCCTATGCCAATATCGCCTATATGCGGGCGCAGCAAAGCTACTGGATGGGCAACTACCGCAGTGCCGCAGCCTATATAAAGCAAGCCCTGCGGCAGGATAGCAAGGATAAAGGCGAGCAAGACCTCAGCGATCAGATTGCCATAGCTCGCGCGCCTTCATTATCATTAAGTACATCTTATTTATCAGATAATCAGCCACTTACTGCTGTTATATCATCAATAAAATTAGAACAATATTTCAATCGGTTGCTCACTTTATACGTAGTCTGCGATGAATACCACTTCCTGCAGGATAAAGTGTCTGATGCCCCATGGGCAAGGATCGGTGATAAGCTATACTTCCCCAAAGCAGGCATAAAACTGGATGCCGAAGTCGGGGCTATGAAATTCCCGGTTAAGAATACGGCCATAGCCACCGGAGATCTGGATTTCAATCTCCGCCTATCCCCCGAGTTCGATATTTCCCTCAATGGAGGTTTTGTGCCTTACCTTGACACCAAAACGAGCATAGATACCAACGTTACTGCTACCAGGCTGGCTGCGATGCTCAACTGGCACAAGCGTAAATGGACCGGCCAGGCGGCATACCTCAATACCAACTTTGCCGGTAACAACAATGTGTATTCTGCTTATGCGTATGTAATGGCGCCAATAGCGGGTTGGTCGTGGGGGCAATTCAATGTGGGCTATACTTCCAGTTACAGCAATTCTGATAAGAACAGCTACACCGCCATCAATTCGTTAAGCGAAATTCTAACTACATACACCACAAATGCTTCTATACCAGGCATTTACAGCCCTTACTTTGCACCCACAAAGTTGTTTGTGAATGCGGGCCTTGCGGCATTAACGCTCGATATATCTAAAAAAGTGACGCTTAGGCTAAGCGGAGATGTAGGTTATGGCACTATACAAAACCCCTACCTATATCTCAACAAAGACCCTAATGGCAATGTATATGTGGCAAAGGGTTATTCCACTGAGTCCTTTACTCCTGCCGATATTACTGCTGCCCTTAATATCAAGGCGGGTAAAACATGGTCAGTTAATGCAAAGTATATGTACCGCAATACCTATTTCTTCACCAGTAACTACGGTAGTATAGGTGTTACTAAGAGTTTTTTACCTGTCGCAAATCGTTCATTATCAGGTGGTTCGGATAGGTCATTTTTAGGGTCGATTAACGCACTGGACGCGCAGGTACAGGATCTGTACAATACGCTCAATGCAAAACAGCTTAAAGATGCCGTTGCCGATGTGGAGGCACGTATTATCAACCTCAGGGATGCCAATAAACCAGCCTCAGTACATACAGAAACGTTACAAAACAGCGATAATACCGATGCACTACAGGCCCGTTACGATGGCCTCAATGATATGCTCATTGAATTGGAGAGCGTTAGCCTCGATGATTATGACCCATCAGGTGGTAACAAGAAACAATGGCTCACTGAGAAGTTATACGAACTAACTTCTATAAGATACAACGGCCCTACTACAGGGAAATAACCTCACCTGCCTGCTGAATTTATATTTAATTATTTTTTATTTTCAAGTCCAGATTTTTTTTCTGACATTTGCTGTAACCCGATGAGTTAGTAAGTACAATCCCTTTCCCGGCATACACGTATGCCGGGACTTTTTTTTTGCCTTTGCTATTACATACTATGTTCATTACTAATGATGTTAGCGCATCATAGTAGCAGTTGTTTCTAAACAAGACTCTTCAGTAATTCCTGCAACCCAAAAACGAACTACATAATCCTTCGCTTCAAGTGATACTTCAAGTCTTCGGTATTGAAGGTAAATATCGTAGGGTATTATTATTTCGCAAAAAAGCCCTGTCAATTGAATCCTGTTATTCGAAACTACAACTGTTCGATGCACTATCAGATACTGCTGCCCTTTAAGGTTAGGCTTATTTTTAATTCGCCCTGAAAGTTACCTGCATACTTCGTAATTTGCATCTGCAAAAAAAACGCACATACATGAAACGCATTTTCCTTTCCGCTTTATTAGTTGCTGCTGCTATGGCATCCAATGCACAGGGGCAATTAAAATTACCATCACTCAGCCCCACAACCAAAGTGTCGCAGGAGTTTGCTACATCAAGTATCGACTTCACGTACAGCCGCCCATCTATGCGTGGCCGCAAAATATTTGGCGACATCATACCTTATGGCAGCGTATGGCGCACAGGTGCCAATGCACCCACCAAAATAAAATTCGGCGAAGACGTGGAAGTAGGCGGCATGAAGGTAAAGGCAGGTGAGTATGTATTATATACGATACCCGGCAAAGACAAATGGGAAGTTGTACTGAACACCGGCACAGGTACATGGACTGCTAACGGTTACGAAAAAGAAAATGACGTAGCCCGTTTCTCTGTTAAGTCATCGGCAATGGAACTGAACTGCCAGACGTTCACGATACAGATCTCCGACCTTACGTTCAATACCTGTAAGCTGGAGCTGCTTTGGGAAAGGACAAAGATCGCCATACCTGTTATCGCGCACAATGCTGATAACCTTGATGTGAATATAGATAAGGCCATCAACCATCCCGCATCATTGCCTTACTTCCAGTCGGCCAACTATTACTTTGAATCAGACAGGAAGCTGGACCTTGCTAAGACGTATATCGACAAAGCCGTAGAGCAAGACCCCAAAGCTTTTTATATGTGGATGCTCAAAGCTCGTATAGAAAAGAAACTGGGCAACAACCAGGATGCTATAGCTGCCGCTAAGAAAGCAATGGAAACAGCTAAGGGCAACGCTAACGAAGCTGAATACCTAAGGAATGGCCAGAAGATCATTGACGATGTCAACAGGTCGGCACGCCACAAGCAGGCAATGGATTAGTTGCTATAGTTACCGAATATATAATGATTCCGGGGCTACTGATTTCTTAAAGAGATCAATAGCCCCGGATTTTTTTAATAATGTAGGCTAGGTGGGGTAGTTTCTCGCCGTAGTGGCTGGGCTTGCAGCTGCCCAGCACGCCACTCACTCACGCATACATTCACCACCCACTCGCGCAAAACGTTTCTTCGGCCTGGGCTGGGTTTATCTCACTCCTTCACAAACCTTATCACCTTCGCCGCATGATCACCTGCTGTTACTTTCAAAAAGTAAATGCCGGTAGGCAAATCACTGCCTGCATCTATATGCTCCTGTAGCACGCCGTTATGTATCGCCACAGTCTTCTTCAATATCATTTTGTCTGTGGCATCAGTCACTGATATAGCAATAGTACCATTATAATTTCCCATTGTGCCGCTTAGGGTAAAGGATCCATTATTTGGTACAGGGAAGATCATTACCTGGTTCAGCGATTGCTGTAGGCCACCCGCACCCAGTGTGAGTGAGTCTATGGGCGTGTAGAATTTTGCGAGGAAGCTCTGTGTATAAAATGTTGCCCCTCCACCATGATCAAGATAGCTGCCCGGTGTGGCAATATTTGTCGCGCTGTTGGTATAGCCCGCTATATATACATTGAGGCCATCAAAGCCGGTGCTCATGCCTACATCCTGCCCTTCGCCGCCATAATAGGTACTCCATACCTGTACTCCATTACCATTATATTTGGCAAAAAAACCATCTTCCGGGTCTCCGCCATATATGGGTTGCCATGCGCCGGCAGAGGCTATGCCGCTGGTACTTGATGTGTAACCTGTTATATACACATTGTTCAGGTTGTCGACAGCTATCCTGCTATCGGTAGTATTCTCGGCCTGTGGCCCGCCATAGTAGGTTCCCCATACCCTGTTGCCCAGTTCAGGTTCCAGTTTGGCCAGGAAGGCATCCGTAAGGCCGCCTCTTGCTATCTGGGCAGCTCCCGTGGTCGCTATGCCGGTGTCGCTGGATGTGCTGCCAAATAAATAGATGTAGCCTGTATTGTCGCAGACCACCGCTGCCGGATCTTCTGAAGAGCTGCCGCCATAATATGTGCCCCACACACGGCCACCGGATACATTGAATTTTGCGACAAAATCATCGGTCGCACCGGCAAGGGCTATCTGGTGGCATCCGGCTGTCGCCATTCCGGATGTGCTTGTTGTAGAGCCGGTGATATAAATAAAGTTGCCGTCTGTGCAGATAACACCACCGGCTTCAGCGCCGGCACCGCCATAATAGGTACCCCAGTTCCTCAGCCCCGTTGTTACATCATATTGTTCCAGGAAGCAGTCGTAGTTGCCACCCCCGGCAGGCTGATAGCTCCCCGCCGTAGCTATATTGTTGGCATCGCCTGTTACTCCGCCCATATACACGTTACCGAAGTTATCGCACACTATGCTGCCCGGCGTATTAGCGCCGCTGCCACCGCAATACGTTCCCCACAACCTGAACCCGCCTGCGGTGAATTTTGCAATGAAGCCATCCCAGAGGCCGCCGCCATATACCGGTTGTACACATCCTGCGGTGGTCATATCGGTGCTGCTGGTGGTATTGCCGGCCATATATACACCGCCGGCGTGGTCGCACGTTACCGCTACGCCCCAGTCTTCGCCGGTGCCGCCATAGTAGGTCGCCCATATCCTGTTGCCCGATGAGTCGAACTTTACAAGAAAGGCATCGGCATTGCCGTTATAAGTACTTTGATAACTCCCTGTTGTGGATATGGTGCCTGCATTGCCGCCATACGTAAGGCCACATGCGTATATATGCGCCGAATCATCGGAGGCTATCCTGTAAAACTCGTTGCTCGATGAATCAGGGCCATAATAGGTACCCCATTCCACTAACGGGTCTATTACCAGCGGGCCGCTGCCTTGCAGATCATAACTAAGTACGTTCCCCTGTAGCCTGAATGAAGAGGGCAAAATGCCATCCTTCATGCCCTTACCTGCCAGGTAACATACAGGGGCTTGCTCTTTAATAATGCCCATAGGTGTTACCGCCGTTATGCTGCCATCTCCGTTAAGGCTTAGTGATGTCTGGCCGCTGTATTGCAGTTTTATCTTTGAGGCATCGCCACCCGGCCCCACCACAAATTCATGTTCAAGTGTGTTACCGTTGGTTTTGATTACCCAGTCTATTCCGGGATAAACATCTTTGTACGTCACTTTTCTGTAAGTATGTACTTGCAAGCCTTGCGCCGGTACTCCGGGGGTATAATAGTTCTCATAATAGGGCTGCTCCTCTTCAGCCACCACCTGTATATGTTTATTGGCGTTCAGCAGGGCCACATCCATGCGATATGACTCTGTTTGTGGTTTTGCCTGGCTCGCCGGTAGCGGGGTCAGTGTTCTGCTGCTGGCCAATATAGCTGATATATCTATCCTGCTTTTGCAAAACTGGTAGTGTATCTGCCCGTTGCCTATAAATATATTCATGCCAGGCGCTTGTACAGAGTACTGAACATCTTTTCTCTGGCGGTCATGCTGATCCTTTACCTGCCCTTTATTTTCTACAAAATATAAGCCGTAGCGGTTGGCTGTTGGGCCGTTTTTTGCCTGTATGGCTATACTGTTAATTAATATAAATGCGGTGGAAACTATTTTGTTCATTTTCGTCATCACTCAACTTGTTTTATTTAGTTTTCGTTATAAATATATGGGATATTATTTAAATAAAATGAATAAAAAGAACTATAAACTATACGGGCTTTACTTTCACATGGTTAGTGGGTTCTTATTTTCCGGTTCTGCCCTTAGATTTTCTCAATAGCCCGATAATATAAAGGCTGAATGTGAAGTCGCCGTTCCTAAGTACATTTGATGCGCAAAATCATTACTACAAATATTTCCCCTCCATGAAGAAAAGACTTTTAGTGTTAGCGGCTGCCTTTGGTTTTGTCTCGGCAAATGCGCAACAGGTGCGCCCCGCAACATCTGTGAACATATACCACGAGATAGAGCAGATGAGGCATCTCGTCAATGTGCTGTATGTGGCTGCGCACCCCGATGATGAGAATACCCGCCTGCTGGCATGGCTGGTCAATGACCGCAATATACGTACCGCATACTTCTCCCTCACACGTGGTGATGGCGGGCAGAACATCCTGGGCAGCGAGCAGGGCGAAGCCCTGGGCCTCATCCGCACACACGAGTTGATGGAAGCTCGTAAGATAGATGGGGCAGAACAGTTCTTTTCCCGTGCTATAGACTTTGGCTTTTCAAAAAATTACCAGGAGACCTTCCGGCATTGGAACGAATACCTGCTTACTTATGACGCCACATGGGTGATGCGCAAGTTTCGCCCCGATGTGGTCATTTGCCGTTTTCCGCCGGACACACGGGCAGGCCATGGCCAACATGCCGCATCTGCTATAGTTGCCGAAAAAGCATTCAAAGCCACAGGCGACAGATCCCAATACACCGAGCAGCTAAAGTACTATGGCGCATGGCAGCCAAAGCGGCTCTTATTGAATACCTACAAATTTGGCGACCGCAACACAACTTCCGAAGACCAGTTCAAACTGAAGGTAGGGCAATACCTGCCGGGCATAGGCATGGGATCTGGTGAGTTGTCTGGCCTCAGCCGCAGCGTGCATAAGAGCCAGGGGGCAGGCACGCCAAGTGTACCCGGCGTGCAAACAGAATACTTCAAACTGGTTGCCGGGGACAGTATCTCTAGCTCATTATTTGATGGCATAGACATTACGTGGGGTAGGGTAGGCCGCACCGATATTGGCGAAGACCTGAAAATAGTGGCAGAGAATTTCGACTACAAGCACCCCGATGAAAGCATCCCTGCTTTGCTCGCCATCCGCAAAAAGATAATGACCGTAAAAGACGATTACTGGCGCAACGAAAAGCTGGCAGAAGTAAATAAGGTGATACTGGATTGCACGGGCTTCATGGCAGAACTGTATGCCAAGCAACCACAGGCCGTAAGCGGGGCAAAGCTGCCGTTTACATTGCATGTTATCGCCCGCAGCCGTACACCTGTTATCCTCAGTCGGGTAAGTATAGGGGGGCATGATACAGTTGGCAATATCCGCATCTCTATGGATACGCTGATGACGTTTGAGCACAATATTACCATCCCAGCCGATGCGCCAATAACACAGCCCTACTGGCTGGCATCGCCACACCCTGAGAAAGACCTGTTCTCCATACCCAACGATACATTGCTCGGTATGCCCGAAACACCAAACGAGTTATACGCAACCCTCACACTCAATATAGGCGGGGAAAGCTTTACCGTAAACGCGCCACTGTCTTACAAAAAACTAGACCCGGTAAAGGGTGATATTGTGGAGCAGTTGCGCATAGTACCGGATGCCACAGTTGCCTTCAATAATGCCCTGCTCATAACAGCTGCCAACGGCTCGCTACAGGCCGACGTGCGCCTGCATACTTATAAAGACATAACCAATGGCACTCTCACTGTATCAGGTACAAAGGCAGATGTCGCTGTGATCAGGAACCTGAACATCAGTGCGAATACGGACACCATTATCACCATCAACATTGCCCCTGTAGAAACGACAAAGCAGGGTAGCGGCGACTTCTACCTCTCTGCCGAGCTGGCTGCCGGTGGCAAGGTGTACAACAAGTCGCAGCACATTATACAATACAACCACCTGCCTACACTGCAATACTTTACACAGCCGTATGCCAAAGTACTGCGCCCCAACTGGAAGTGTACCGCAAAACATATCGGGTACATAGAAGGAGCAGGCGACTTCATCCCCGCCTTCCTGCGGCAGGCAGGCTTTGATGTGGACGTGCTTAAAGAAAATGACCTCACCAATGCTGCCAAACTCAAAAAGTACGATGCTATCATCACAGGTATTCGTGCTGTGAATGTAGAAAAGAAGATGGCCTACTGGCTGCCGGTGCTGATGCAATATGCCGAAAATGGTGGTACGCTCATCATGCAGTACAATACCCTGCAAGACCTCTCCACCACCAAGCTCGGTCCATATCCCTTCAAGCTGTCTGACCTGCGTGTAACAGAAGAAGATGCAAAGGTAGAGTTTGTAGACCCCGCTGCACGCCTGCTCAACTACCCCAACAAAATAACCGACACCGACTTTCAGGACTGGGTACAGGAGCGTGGTCTATACTTCGCATCAGAGTGGGACAGTCATTACCAACCCCTATTCCGTATGCACGATGCAGACGAAGCTGCGCTGATGGGCGGCACACTCTACGCAAAGACAGGCAAGGGCAACTACATCTATACCTCCCTTTCCTTCTCCCGCCAGCTACCCGCCGGCAACAAAGGCGCCATTCGCCTGCTGATGAATATGCTGAGTGTAGGAAAGTAAGGAATTTGAATGGGGCGTTTCATTGCTGAAATAGCAATTTGGTGTCATGGTGAGCCTCGTCGAACCACGACACCAATCTCGCGCAGGGCAGATAATGCATTTCGAAAAATACAGGGATAACACACAAATCACACGATCATGGATAACACAAAACAACATTGGGGCGCATGGTACACAGCAGTACTGCTGGCGCTTGTTATCCAGGTCGCATTCTATTACTGGTTCACCCTGCACTGGAAATGAGCACGCTCGACTGGATCGTTTTACTGCTTACCCTCACCACCATGATCGCCTATGGCGTGTACAAGGGGCGTGGGCAAAGCGGTGCAAGGTCTTACCTGCTGGCCAATAAACAACTGCCGTGGTACATAGTGCTGCCGGGTATCATGGCTACACAGGCCAGCGCCATTACCTTCTTATCTGCGCCGGGACAGGCCTATACCGATGGTATGCGCTTTGTGCAATACTACTTTGGCCTGCCGCTCGCCATGATCGTTATCTGCATATCGTTCATTCCCATTTTTCAAAAGCTGAACGTTTATACCGCCTATCAATTCCTGGAGCAGCGCTTCGACCGCAAGACCCGCTCACTCACCTCGTTCCTGTTCCTGCTCTCGCGCGGGCTGTCTACAGGTATCAGCATATATGCCCCCGCCATCATCCTCTCGGCCATGCTCGGGTGGAACATCTACCTCACCAACGTCATCATGGGTGGCCTGCTCATGATCTATACTTACAGTGGTGGCGCCAAGGCTGTGGCGCACACACAGAAGATACAACTGCTCATCATACTGGTCGCTATGGCGCTGGCAGGGTTCCTGGTGGTGCATCAATTGCCGCAAGGCGTGAGCATGAGTGATGCACTCTACGTGGCCGGTAAGTCGGGCAAGATGAACGTGATCACCACCAAATTCGACTGGAAGGACAAGTACAACATATGGAGCGGCCTTATTGGCGGCTTCTTCCTCGCCCTCTCTTACTTCGGCACCGACCAGAGCCAGGTAGGCCGCTACATCAGCGGCAAAGACAGCCGCGAAAGCAGGCTGGGCCTGCTGCTCAATGGCTTGGTAAAGATACCCATGCAGTTTGCTATACTGCTCATTGGCATGCTGGTATTTGCATTCTATAGCTTTTATCCTGCGCCCCTATACTTTAATAGCGGCGCCTACAGCAACCTCAAAAAGTGCGAACCTGCCTATACCGCAGCGGTTGAGGCACGCTACTCAAAACTGCACGCTACCTACCAAGCGCAGTCGCTATCAATCGCACATTCGCGCACCGCACCTGCCACAGAGTTCATCCAAACCCAGCACCAGCTTCAATCCCTCCGCGACAGTGTATCCACCAAAATAACTACACAGCACTACAGCCCCGATAAGAACGACACCAACTACATCTTCCTCTACTTCGTGACCAATGCCTTGCCGCCCGGCATAGTGGGGCTGCTTTTTGCCGTCATCATACTGGCCTCGTGGGGGTCTATATCAGCTGCCCTCAATTCGCTCACCGCTTCTTCCCTTATGGATATACAGATGGCGGGGCGAATAGGGCTATCCGGCAAAGATCAGCTACGCTACGGCAGGCTACACACACTGGGGTGGGGGATATTTTGTATTGCCGTGGCTATGTTTGCCGCAAAGCTCGGCTCGCTCATAGAAGCAGTCAATATTTTGGGCTCTTTGTTCTACGGCACAATATTGGGCATATTTCTTGTGGCATTCTATGTAAAGCGTGCCAATGGCAACATCGTCTTTGTCGCCGCCATCATCGCCGAAGCCGTTGTGGTCACAGTATATTACCTTGATATTGTTTCCTTCCTCTGGCTCAATTTGATCGGAGCGCTGGTGGTGGTATTAGTAAGCTTATGCAGTTATTTAGAGCCGAAGCAGTCTTCGTAAACACTATTGGTCAAAGCGTTTCGTTTCGCCCGAATAATAGCAAGCATTTGCTCATCGAAGAATAAACTTCACACTACCGACAAGTATTACATCTATGAAAAAAAATCAGGAAACGATCTTTGGAGAAACATTTTATTTTGATACTCATTAAAGCTTTATCGTAATCTGCTTTTTCGTTTTGATGTACCTTACTGTATCCGGCACTAAATCCTTCAAAAAATAGGTGCTTCCATAAAAGTCCATTTGAATCTCGTCCTTCTAGTGATATAGTATCGCTAACGAGATATTTTCCAAATTTCCCATTCATAAAAACCGTATTCAGTTTATTGAAAGCATCAGGTTGGGTTACTATATTTTCATAGTTGAAGTTGCTTGTCAGATTATCAGTAACGTAGATTACTGAACTGTCATCATAGAGATAATCATACTCAGCTCCCGCTTCACCGCCATGGAAAATCGCGTGCATGGATTCGTAATGCGCCGGAATAATATACGAAAGTGTAAATCCGTTTTTATATGGATGAAATGATCTCTTAACATACTTGTTATTGACGCACGATATCGCAGATGCGAAAAAGAAAAGGCAGAAAACTATTTGAGTTGTTTTTTTCATATTGCAGAAATAGGGTCATTCAATCCCAATAGTCGAAGCCCCGCTTCGTCCTAACAATAGCAAGCCTCGCTTGCGCAAATGGAGTTATAAACTCCCCCTGCACACACGTATCATCTTCAACGCAGTAATAGCAGCCTCTTCGCCCTTGTGGCCATGAATGCCGCCGAGGCGCTCCCATGCCTGCTCTTCGTTGTCGAGGGTGAGTACGCCGAATATAACGGGTATGGGTAGGGCCAGGTTCAGTTGCAGGATGCCGTCTGTTACGGCGCGGCACACATAATCGAAGTGGGGGGTGCCGCCGCGTATCACTGCGCCAAAGGCTATGATGGCTTCGGGCTTTTCTATGTTGTTCTTATGTTTTTCCCAGATGTGCTTACACGCAAAAGGCAGCTCAAAGCAGCCCGGTACAGGTACATTGTCAATGATGTCGCCGCCAAATTTATGGATCATGCTTTCGGCGCCGTTCTTCAGCTCGCGCACTATTTTATCATTCCATTCGGTATGTACTATGGCCACCTTGGCCTGTTTCAAATGCTCCAGTAAGTGCGTATCGGTAAAGCTATTGCCGTGCTGTAGTTGTGCCATAATTGATGATCCCCTTTTCGCCATAAAGGTAAAAAGGGGATCGGAATATATTGGAGTTATCTTTTGGTCTTTTCTTAGTTCACATCACCCAGGCGGGCCAGTTCCTTGTCCATATCGCGGGCCTGCATACTGCGGGGGTATTCATCGCGTATACGCTTGAAGGCGGTTATGGCTTCGGGGTTGTTGTTGGCTATTTCGTAGGCCAGTCCAAGCTGGTACAGGTACATAGGAGTTGCTACCGCGTCATTCTTATCAGACGATGCCTTTTTGAAGCTGGCTATAGCGTTCGGGGTGTCGCCGCTTTCCATGTATGCCTCGCCCAGCGCGCCGTTAGCCACGTTCTCTATGATAGTGCCCTTGCCGTTAAAGCCTTTCAGCGCGGTTATAGCGTCTTTAAAGTTGCCCATTTTCAGGTAGCACAGGCCTTCATAATACAGGGCCAGGTTGCCCGATGCGGTGCCATCATATTTCTTGGCGATCTTCACAAAGCCGGGGTTCTTGCCGTCACCGTTCAGCGCCATGTTCAGCGAGTCTGCCTCAAAATAAAGCTGTGGGAAAGACAGCGCAGTTGCTGCTTTTTCCTCTGCCGGGCCTTTGTATAATTTGGTATAGCCAAGGTAGCCCAGTACCACTACCAATACTATGATAACAGCATTGTTGATAGGCTTCTTGTTCTTTTCGTAAAATACCGTAACACCATCAAGTGGGTTAGACTCGTCATACGATGTAGTTGTTCTTTCTGCGCCGGGTTGGGTTCTTGCTGAATTTGCCATTTTGTTTAGTTAACTGTTTTCTGCTTTTATGATTTTTATAAAAATTATTACTCTTAATCCATAATGAACGGATAATCCTGGTCTGCGTACACATCCTTCAGCAGCTCATCATCATTCGGGAAGGGGCTTTCTTCTGCAAACTTCACTGCTTCTTCTACCTCTTCCTTCACCTTTTCATTGATCTGGTCTATCTGTTCCTGCGTAGCCCATTGGTTATCCATAATGGTCTTCAGCACCTGGTTGATGGGGTCCTTCTCTTTAAATTCTTCCACCTCTTCCTTGGTGCGGTACTTCGCAGGGTCGCTCATAGAGTGGCCACGATACCTGTAGGTCTTTATCTCCAGGAAGGTAGGGCCGCCACCTTCGCGGGCGCGGCGCACAGCGCGCTCTATGCCTTTATGTACTTCTTCGCAGCTCATGCCATCCACGCTGTCGCCGGGCATATCATAGGCATCGGCCAGGCGGTATATATCGAGCACCTTAGAGGTACGCTCCACCGATGTGCCCATTGCGTAGTAGTTGTTCTCGCAGATGAATACCACCGGCAACTGCCACAACACAGCCATGTTAAAGGCTTCGTGCAGCAGGCCCTGCCTTGCAGCGCCATCGCCAAACATACAGATCGTAGCCCTGTCGGTACCCTGGTACTGCTCCGCAAATGCGATGCCTGCACCCAGGCCTATCTGGCCGCCTACTATACCGTGGCCGCCGAAGAACCTTTTTTCTTTTGAGAAGAAGTGCATACTGCCCCCCTTGCCCTTGGTGCAGCCTGTGGCTTTGCCATACAGCTCGGCCATACACTCTTTTGCGCTTATGCCCTTGGCTATTGCCAGGGCATGGTCGCGGTATGCGGTGATCATGTTGTCATCATCCCTCATGGCGGTCATGGCGCCGGCGGCTATGGCTTCTTGTCCTATATACAGGTGGCAGAAGCCGCGTATTTTTTGCATGCCATACAACTGACCGGCTTTTTCTTCAAATTTGCGAAGAAGAAGCATGATCTCATACCAATACAAATATGTTTCTTTGCCAAACGGAGTTTGCACTATTACGTAAATTTGTGCGAATTTATAAAAACTTTTGTTTACATCGCTGCTTTGATACGGATTAATAAAATAAGCCTGCTCCAATACCGCAATTATACCTCCTCGGTCTTCGCCCTCGGTGCGCCCGTAACCTGCATTACAGGCCCTAATGGCAGCGGCAAGACCAACCTGCTGGATGCTGTATACTATCTATGCTATACCAAGAGCTACTTCAGCGCCTACCAGCAGCACAGCGCGCAGGGCGGCACCGATGGGTTTCGTATTACCGGCCAGTTCCTGCGGCAGGGCAGGGAAGAGGCCATAAGCGCCAAATGGAAGGCAGGTAAAAAAGAAATATTTAAGAATGAGGTGGAATACGACAAGATCACCGATCATATAGGTATTTATTCTGCTGTAATGATAGCGCCTGACGATACCGAGCTCATAAACGGCGGCAGCGAGCTGCGCCGCAAGTGGGTGGACAGCATCCTCGGGCAGGTGGATAAAGTGTACCTGGAGCAGCTGATCCGTTACCAGCGGGTGCTGCTGCAACGCAATGCGTGGCTGAAGATACAGGGCTACAAACCCGCCGCCAACAATACCGAGCTGGAATACTATGATGCCCAGCTGGCCGCAGATGGCACGTATATATATGAACAGCGCACCCGCTTCATTACCGACCTGCTGCCGCTGCTCAACGACTTTTACCACCGCCTCTCCGGCGGCCACGAGCCAGTGCAGGTGACCTACACCAGCGACCTGGCGCAGAAGCCGCTTGCCGACTGGCTGGCACAAAACCTGCAGCACGACCTGCGCTACCAACGCACCCTCCGTGGCATACACAAAGACGACTGGGACTTTCGCCTGAACGATATGGGCCTCAAACAATTTGGCTCGCAGGGGCAGAAGAAGAGTTTTTTGTTTGCGCTGAAGCTGGCGCAGTATGCCTACCTCAGCAAGGTACTCGGCCACTTGCCCATACTACTGCTCGATGATATCTTCGAAAAGCTGGACCAGAACCGCATGGAAGCCCTGCTGCGCATCATACAAGGCCCCGACTTTGGCCAGGTGATCCTCACCGACACCCACCCCGAGCGGATTGCCCAGGCTTTTGGGGCAGGGGCAGAAGTAGGGTTTATTCATTTGGGAACATAAGTTGGTTCCATATCGGTTGAAAAAAGTTCAGATTGCAAATAAAATCGTATAACTTTGTAATGCTATGGAAACGCATAAAAACATCGAGAAAAAGCTGAACTCGAAGGGTGCTGCTATCTTTAAGAAAATGCTTGACGATAAGAAAGCTATCAGCGAACATTTAAAAAATGGCGGCAAACTTACAGACCTGAAAGATAAATATCATTTCCTTGACCCACTATCCTTTTACAAAGCTTAGTGAGCTTTCTTTTCAGTTCACCACTTCATACGGCATGGTGTATTCTGCCTATTTTCTGGCATACGATTACCTGTTTGTCGATTATCCTGATTTTGCAAAAGATGTTTATGCATTTAATTTAGACTTGCTTGTTGGTGATGTTGAAGACAGAACTATGGATGAAAAAGTAGGACAGACGATCGTTGAAATATTTCGCAACTTTTTTGCCTACACACAAGTAGATAAATCGCTAATAAGAGTTATCCACAAAAAAAAGTTTCAGCGGGTGGGACATTCCTGCGAAAGTGCAGATGCCCGGGCCTGCCACAAAAGTACCCAATGCGAATAGTTGCACCCGCTAAAGGGGGGCGTGGGTGGTGATGGTTTGTGCGTGCTACAAAGCTTTTGCCCCTATGGGGCAATGACTTCGCGAAGGATAGTGATTTGCTCACGCAGAGGGATGTATTACAAGTTAAGGTGAAGAGCAAAACAATTAGCGATCATAGCCATCATGCCCACTATCCCAGGTGATAGCACAGCAACTCATAGAATACTTTAATAATAAAAGTTAGATTTATTAGCCGTTATTTTATGTTTTACCATGTATGTTTATTACATTTGGGTAACTAAAACCCTTTTTTATGCTCAAATTAAACCTTATCAAATCGATCACAGTGCTGGCGATCTGCCTGGCACCATTCGCTCATCTTGCAGCGCAAACCTTTTCTTCCGGCCGCCTTCACGTCACGATCTCTAATGTGAAAAGCCATGATTCTACCTCGTGTGCGAGCAGCTGTGCTATGAGTTACAATATCACAGTAGATAGCTCTTATACCGGCGAAACGCTTTTTGTTGTAGATACATTGGGCGGACTCTTAATTGGCGGGCCGTATGTAAACTCCGCAGGCACTTCTCCGTGGACGTTCACAGCATCGTTATATAGCAGCGGTACTGCAGACTGGGAGATATCAAGTACCTCTTACGCTCATTTTACCGGCCCCGGCACTAAGGTGACTTGCGGCCGCGACACGATACGTGGTATAACAGATTATGACAGTTTACTGGTTACAAATCCGTGTATCTATTCGAACGTGACAGGCCGTATTTATGCTGATAATAATGACAATTGCGCTTTCGATGCAGGCGATACCGGCCTGTACGTAGTATATGCAGGCGCTTCTGCCAATCAGCAGGCAGCAAGTTATTATCCTGATGGCACGTATTCATTAATCATGCAAACTTCGTGGATAGCGCCTTATACTGTTTCGTTGCCGTCGTATTACGCATTCATCTTTCCTTTTTCTTCGTGCTTCACAGGGTCATATTCTTACACCACATCTCCGCAGTCGGGTGTTGACTTCCCCGTACATTGCACCAGTAGTGTGGACGTGGAATGTTATCCATTGTCGCCTGCGCATGTGCGGTTGCACAGGTCGTTCTTCATGCAACCATTCGTGAATAACAGCGGCTGCGATACTGTATCGGGCCAGCTCACATTGGTTAAAGACAGCCGTGTGACCTATGACGCATCGGCCACCAGCGTGCCCGCAGATATAGTACATGGCGATACGCTGATCTGGAACTATGCAAATATGTGCAGCCTTGCCGGCGGCGCTTACTGGAACAGCTTCTTCTCCAACGTGAGCCTAACTCCCGATGGCACCGTAGCGGTAGGCGACTCATTATGCTTCAGGGTGTATACCAATATCCCGGCGGCAGATATAGACCCCACCAACAATGACTACTCGGTATGTATGCCTGTAGTATACTCCTACGATCCGAACGAGAAGGAAGTGTCGCCTAAGGGCACGGGCGCTGATGGCGATATACTGCCCGGTGTAGATACGCTTACCTATAATATACACTTCCAGAACACAGGTACAGCATCGGCAGACAACATAAAGATCATAGACACGCTGGACAGCCACATACTGGCCAAGAGCCTGAAGATCATAGGCACCAGCCACAACATGACCCCTCAATGGCTGACACCGAATGTGGTGGAGTTTGATTATAACAACATTAACCTGCCTGATAGCGGTGCCAATGAGGCTGCCAGCCATGGTGAGGTACGCTTTAGTGTAGTGCTGAACACCGGCCTGCCATTAGGTACGCAGATCAGGAACAAGGGTTACATTTACTTCGACCTGAACCCACCGGTGATCACCAATACTACGCTTAACACCATTGCGACTTCTACATACCTGCCGCAGGTAGCCCGTGCAGCAGTGAAGGTATATCCTAACCCTGCTACCGACCACATAGTAGTAGAGAACCTGGCCAACGGTACGATATCTATCATGAACATAAGCGGCAGTACTGTACTCGAGCAGAGCATCAATAATGACAAAACGACCATAGATGTGAGCAGTATAGCGCCAGGCGTATACATTCTGAAGACAACCTGCGAGGGTAATACAACCATTACTAAGTTCACTAAATACTAGTTGTAACACTATGGCTAAAACACCTGCGGCCTATAGTTGCAGGCGTTTTTAGTTTATAGATGATGCCAGTTGTTAGTAGTGTGCTTTGTGGGATTTAGCTACAATAAAATGAAGATGCAATACAATAGATAAATTTCCGGTCTGAGATAATTTTGTAGCTATTGACGAGGGAATAATGCTCTACTGTAGCCGAGAACTACCCTACGCGTATTGGGTAGCCCGCTGCGGGGCAAGGAAGAAATTGCGTAGCACGGTTTACTACAAACAGGTAGCCCATCCGGGGCATATCATAGCAATGAAGTGCATGAAAAAAGATTTAGGTAAACGGTAGGTAGCGGAGAGGGGGGGAGAGACACCTACTACTTCTTCTACTCCATAGTTACTTTTACATAAGTCTCGTCTACGCTTAGTACCAGCATGTTGTCGTGCATAGAGGCTTTCATATCATCATCGCGGCCATCTGCTGTAATGGTAAGTATGCCTGTGGCTTCATCCAGCTTATAGGTGCCTGTTTTGGGTTGGTCTTTTATAGCTTGCCCGCCACCGTGCATATTGGTCATTTCCAGCTTGCCATCGTCATAAAAGGCCATAAATATGTTGTCCAGCGTCTTTATCTTTTCGTGGTAATTATCCACAACAGCGAGGCTATCATCAGCAGTATAGCCGGAGCTTTGCCTCATTCTTTTTAGGGCTGTTTGCAGCCCGGCATTTTCATCGGAGCGGTCTAAAACTACATTGCCGTTCTGTACCATTCGCTGTATGTACCACTTGCCTGTGAGGTCTTTCTTATGGATATTTTGTGCGCCGCAGATGATGGGGCATAGCAGGAGGAGGGATAAGAGTAGCTTCATGCAGCAGTGTGTTTTCTGTAAAGGTACATATTTGGATATGGTGGATTGGGTGGAATTTTAATTGACTTAAAACAGAAAGCCCCGCATTTGCGAGGCTTTCAAAAAGAGAAAGATTGGGTTATGCGAGGTGGCCATTAGCTACGATCTCGCATTTGAAGAGGTGGCCTATGAGGCAGCCTGCACGGGCTTCTTCCACATATTGTTTGAACTGTTCTTCGGTGATGCCGGGTACTTTGCCGGTCACTTCCATTTCGCTCTTGGTGATCTCACCATTGTCGAGGGTGATGTCGCAACGGCTTTCGAGTGATTCATGGGTAAAGCCTGCGCCGCCGAGTATGAAGCTGAGCTTCATCGTATAGCAGCCGGCATGTGCCGCGGCTATCAGCTCTTCGGGGTTGGTGCCTATACCGTCTTCAAAACGGCTTTTGTAGGAGTACTGTGTTTTGTTGAGCACAGTGCTTTGTGAGGTGAGGTGGCCGCTACCATCTTTACCTGAGCCGTTCCAAACGGCGGTTGAATGACGTTTCATGTTGAGTTGTTTTAGGGGGCAAAGATAGGGTATGAGGTATATACTGTGGCGCTAAGTATATAGATTTTCTAAAAGCGGGTATAGAGCCATTGCAGGCAAGGTACACGCCAGATTTGACAACTTTTAAAAAGTTGTCAAATCTATACTCGTAATATTCGTTGCAGAACCCATTGCAGGCACAGCATTTCTCATTACCTTAGCCATCATTATTACGCCCTCCTTCGCTGTATCCTTCGCTAAAGCTATGGCTAACGAAGAAAAAGCGATAGAAACAGGTAAAAGATACAATTATGCAGAAAATATTGATCGCCAATCGTGGCGAGATAGCCATGCGGGTGATGCGCACGGCACGTGAAATGGGCATCAAAACAGTAGCTGTCTTCTCGGAGGCAGACAGGAATATGCCCTTTGTGCGCTATGCCGATGAAGCGGTGTGCATAGGCCCGGCGCTGTCGGCCCAGTCGTACCTGCGCGCGGAGAAGATCATAGAAGTGGCCTTGAAGACCGGTGCAGATGCCATACACCCCGGTTATGGCTTTTTGAGCGAGAACGCTTCTTTCTCCAAGGCGGTATCTGATGCGGGTCTTACGTTCATTGGTCCGTCTGCGCACTCTATAGAGATCATGGGCAGTAAGATAGGCGCCAAGCAGGCCGCAAAGAAATTCAACGTGCCCATGGTGCCCGGTACCGAGGAGGCGCTGAAGGATATAGATGAAGCCCGCAAAATAGCTAACAGCATAGGCTACCCCATACTGGTAAAAGCATCGGCAGGCGGTGGCGGCAAGGGTATGCGCGTGGTGAGCAACGATGCTGAATTTGAAGAGCAGATACGCGCTGCCAAAAGCGAGGCGCTAAACGCCTTTGGCGATGATGCGGTGTTTATAGAGAAGTATGTGGGCGCGCCCAAGCATATAGAGATACAACTGATCGGCGATCAGCACGGCAATTATGTGTACCTCTTTGAGCGGGAGTGCAGCATACAGCGCCGCCACCAGAAGCTGGTGGAAGAGGCACCCTCGAGCTGCCTCACACCCGATATCCGTAAGGCTATGGGCGAGTGCGCGGTGAATGTGGCCCGCTCGTGCCAGTACTATGGTGCAGGCACGGTGGAGTTCCTGGTGGATGAACAACTGAACTTCTACTTCCTGGAGATGAATACCCGCCTGCAGGTGGAGCATTGTGTGACCGAAATGATCACCGGTGTGGACCTGGTGAAAGAACAGATCAATGTGGCCCGAGGCAACAAGCTATCCATTACCCAGGCCGATTTGAAGATAACCGGCCATGCGCTGGAGCTGCGGGTATGCGCCGAAGACCCGATGAACAACTTCTTGCCCGATACCGGCAAGCTGGAAATGTACCAGCCACCCAAGGGCCCCGGTGTGCGTGTGGATGATGGCTATGAAGAAGGCATGGAAATACCGGTATTCTACGACTCCATGATCGCCAAGCTGGTAGCGTATGCCCCTACGCGCGATGAGGCCATCAACCGCCTGTGCCGCGCTATAGATGAGTACTACATAAAGGGCATACAAACCACATTGCAATTTGGCAAGTGGGCGGTGCAGACAGAACCCTTCCGCACCGGCAATTTTGACACTAAGTTCATAGAAAAATACTTTAAGCCCGAATACCTGGACAGTAAAGATGCCGATGCCGAGCAGGTGGCTGCGCTACTTGCTGCCACTATATGGGAAAAGGACAAAAAGCAAACTGCTACTGCTGCTAAAGCGACTAATGGCGTGAGCAAGTGGAAACTGAACAGAAGCTAATTGACGCAAAGACGCAGAGACGCTAAGGCGTTTAGCCTATAAGTGAAAGAATGATTAATAATTATCAGGGCAGATACAACTCATTAAAAAAAGAACGAAATTTGTTATTCACTATTTAAACACTGCAATATGGCAAGCGAGAATACAAACAACCCGGAAGAACATACAGAAGAACATAAATCGTGGCTGCAAAAAGCGCTGGAACAGGCTGATACTGACTTTCCTTTATCAGGTGGCGAAACAGATGAAGACCTCGATGATGGAGCAGAAGAGGAGGATGCAGCAGAAGATACGAAGGATGAACACAAATCATCTTTCTTAGACGACCTGGATACAGACTTTCCATTATCAGGCGGCGAGGTAGACCACGATTAAAGCCATTTCTCGTAGAGCAGCCTGGTAACTCCATAGCCCTCGCTATCGAGGAGTTGGCGCATGTTGGTGTTGTTCACGAGTGTGAACCGTATGATGCGCTTGATACCTTTATTAATAAAATGCTGCTCCAGGGCAGCATTTAACATGCGGTATATGCCCAGCCTGCGGTGTTCTTCCTTCACGTAGCCATCACTCACATACAGCTCATTGCCTTCGTGAATCTCTATGCGGCTATCGTCCTGCTCGTCCACATAACCAAAGATGAAGCCAGCCGGCTCGCCATTTACATAAGCTACGAGGCACAGTCCTTCGCATTGCTCCTGCATGTTCATTACGTGGCGCATATAGCTGGTCTCAATATCGGCCCAGGGAGCGGTCTTGTCGAACAGGCTGTGTTCATGCACATGCAGCTCGTGCATCATCTTTGATATCTCCCCGTAATGATCGGCTATGACAATTGGTTCTATGACAATAGTGGCTCCCATATATACTTTTCTATAAAACTGTGGTATTGAATACCTAACTACAATATACGAAAATAATTGAAACAGTGCTTAATCCATGCAATCTTTAGTTTTGTTACCTTAGCGCACCAAATACGAAACCACTGTCTGTAATCCATAGAATTTGGCCCCTGATAGCTATCTGGATGGATTTTGGATATTGGATTTTGTGATTTGGATTTTAAACCATTGGAATTTAACGAATGAAGGTTCAACTATTTATACCTTGTTTTGTAGATCAGCTATACCCCGATACCGGTATGAACATGGTAAAGGTGTTGGAGAAACTGGGCTGCGAGGTAACTTACAACACTAAACAAACCTGTTGCGGCCAGCCGGCATTTAACGCAGGCTACCGCGAAGAGGCTAAGGCAGTGGCTACCAAATTCCTCAACGACTTTGACAGCAGCAACTACATAGTGAGTCCCAGCGGCTCTTGCACCGGATACGTGCGCAACTACTACGACACCATTTTCGACAACAGCAGTGGGCACAACCAGTGCAACCAGCTGCGCGAAAATATGTTTGAGTTCACAGAGTTCCTTACTAAAGTGTTGAAGGTGGATAATGTGGGTGCCGTGCTCAATGGCAAGGCGACCTACCATGATGCCTGCGGGGCGCTGCGCGAATGCAACATCAAAAGTGCGCCACGCCAGTTACTGAATAATGTAAGCGGCCTGGAACTAATAGAAATGAAGGAATGTGAGACCTGCTGCGGCTTTGGCGGCACATTCGCCATCAAGTATGAACCCATATCTATAGGCATGGCGCAGACCAAAGTAAAGAGCGCCCTGGAAACCGGCGCGCAATACATCATCACTACAGATGTGTCGTGTATGATGCACATGCAGGGCTACATCAACGAGAACAACCTGCCGGTACAAACCATGCACATAGCAGATGTGCTGGCGAGCGGATGGTGAGGTTTTAACTTTTGAATTTTAACTTAATAACATGGCCGATTTACATAATCAATACAACGAAGACAGTATCAAATCACTCGACTGGCGGGAGCATATCAGGCTGAGGCCGGGCATGTACATAGGCAAGCTGGGTGATGGCAGCAGTGTAGACGACGGCATTTATGTGCTGGTGAAGGAGGTGATGGACAACTGTATAGATGAGTTTGCTATGGGCCAGGGCAAGCGCATAGAGCTGACCATTGCCGATGGCGGCGTGACCGTGCGCGACTATGGCCGCGGCATACCGCTGGGCAAGGTAGTGGATGTAGTAAGCAAGATAAATACAGGCGCTAAATACGACAGCAAAGCCTTTCAGAAATCGGTGGGGCTGAATGGGGTGGGTACCAAGGCGGTGAATGCGCTCAGTAAATATTTTAAAGTGTCGTCTTTCAGGGATGGTCGCATGAAGGTGGCTGAATTTGAACGGGGTATACTGCTTAAAGAACATAAAGAAGCGAACA
>Ga0316218_1001732_pt1 | contig 22535 bp, 23 predicted proteins | sample TBH18003metaG_FD_203634 | JGI IMG/M metagenome (GOLD analysis project Ga0316218, IMG submission 203634) | Freshwater microbial communities from Trout Bog Lake, Wisconsin, USA - TBH18003 | ecosystem: Environmental > Aquatic > Freshwater > Lake > Hypolimnion/Profundal zone | place: USA: Wisconsin...
CGAAACGTTAGAGATTAAGTACCGTGGCAAATCAATTGCTGATGTCTTGAATATGCCCATCGATGAGGCACTGACCTTCTTTGAACGCCAGCCGTCGATTTTGCGACACATTCAAAGTCTGGCCGATGTTGGACTTGGCTATGTTCGCCTGGGCCAGCCCGCACCTACTTTGTCGGGTGGCGAGGCACAACGTGTGAAACTGGCGGCCGAACTTGCGCGTCGTCCCACGGGTCACACCTTCTACGTACTAGACGAACCAACCACAGGACTACATTTCGAAGACGTCAACCGCCTTCTCCACGTGCTGCACCGCTTGGTCGAACAGGGCAATACGGTGTTGGCCATTGAACACAACCTTGATGTGGTGAAGACCGCCGACTGGGTAATTGACCTTGGTCCCGAGGGTGGACGTCGCGGTGGCCTGATTGTTGGCGAGGGCACACCGGAGCAAATCGCAAAACTAAAGACGGCCACCGGCACTGTTCTCAAAGAAGTATTGGTGGCAGCGGGTAAAAAGTAATGCTCGCCAAGCCCCAAGGGATACCAACGCAGAGTGGTTGCTACCTCTACCGCAATGAAGCGGGAACGATTATCTACGTTGGTAAAGCTCGGTCACTACGACAGCGCTTAGGAAACTACTTTCAACGTCTCGAGGTCCTTGACCACAAGACTCAGGCGCTCATGCAAGAAGCGACGTCTGTTGAGTGGATAGTCACGCCCAGCGAACTGGACGCACTGATTCTCGAAAATGAGCTCATCAAGGTCAACCAGCCTCGGTACAACATTCGCCTCAAGGATGACAAGACGTACCCGTACGTTGCCATTGACTCCAGGGTTGATTTTCCGGTTCCGTACATAACGAGAAGTTCGCACTCAAAAGGCGTTCGATACTTCGGTCCTTTTGTTGATGTTCGGGCCCTGCGTGTGACCATTGATGAATTGTTGCAGGCGTTTCCGCTTCGATCTTGCACGAAACACAAGTTCAATTACCAGCAAAAGATCAACCGTCCCTGTCTCCTGTACGACATTGGAAAATGCTCTGGACCGTGCGTCGGCGCGGTGACCAAAGAGGGATACCAAGACCTCGTGTCGTCATGGGCTCGCTTCTTCGAGGGTGATGTGCGTGAGCTTCGAAGTTTGCTGACCACTCAGATGAAGGAAGCGTCGGCGAAGAAGCACTACGAAGCGGCCGCGAAAGCACGCGACGGCATTGAAGCTCTTGAGCGAGCCTCGTCGACCCAAAGCGTTGTACTGGACGACGTAAGCAAGTTGGACGTCATCGCTGTGGCCACCGATGGTGGACGAGCAGTAGTGGCTCGGTACCGGGTTCGGTACGGACGTGTCATTGGAAGAAATGTGCAGTTGGTCGATCTCTCCATGGATGAGACCAAAGCGCAGATCATCGAAAGCGTGTTGAGCGAGTTCTACAACCAAGCTGACCAGGTACCACCTGAAGTACTGCTTTCGGATATTGATGACGACAAGAAACTCATCGCAGCCTTTCTTGAAGGCGCTCGCGGAAAACCAGTTCGCGTTTATTCTCCCCAACGGGGTAAAAAACGGCGAGTCGTTGAAATGGCCCTCGGTGATGCCGCGGCCGTTATTGCGAGGGACTCCCTCCGTCGTCAAGCCGATCACAATGTCAGGTCCCGAGCACTTCAAGAGATTGGCCAGGCACTCTCATTGGACCAGCCTCCGTTTCGCATTGAGTGCTTCGACATGAGCCACCTCCAAGGAACGAACTATGTGGGCTCCATGGTGGTGTTTGAAGACGGTCTGCCCATGAAATCCGAGTACCGCCACTTCAACGTCAAGGAGATTCTCGGGAATGACGATGTCGGCGCGATGAATGAAGTGGTCCGTCGCCGCTTGGCACACTGGAACGAAGAGCAATCGTCGTCGAAGTTTCGCCGAGCAGACCTCATTATCATCGACGGTGGCCCAGCGCAGTTACAGGCGGCACGAAACGCTGCACAAGAATTGGGACTGCTCAACGATGTCGAATTTGCCGCTCTGGCCAAGAGGGAAGAACTCCTCTTTCGCCCGGGGGTCGCTGAACCCATTGCTCTCGAGCGGGGTTCAGAGTCCTTGTACATGGTCCAACGACTTCGCGATGAAGCCCACCGTTTCGCAATCACGTTTCACCGTTCGAAGCGTGGAAAATCGATGGTCTCGTCGTCACTCGATGGGGTAACGGGACTGGGCCCGAAGCGTCGTGACGCACTTATGGAACAGTTTGGGTCGATGAATGCCCTGCGTCAAGCGTCGCTCGAGGAGCTTCACGCCATTGCGTGGCTTCCCAGTGAGGTGGCCAAAAACCTCTACGATCATTTACAGGGACCTACGTCACCACGACTGCACAAGGGAGATCAAGATGAGTGAGGTGTTGCTGGTCACCGGAATGTCGGGATCCGGGCGCTCGACAGTGTCTGCTGCACTTGAGGACATTGGGTGGTTCGTTATCGACAACATGCCTCTGGAACTCATCGCTCGAGTGGGTGAACTCGCTGCCGCTGGTTCTCTCGATTACGCGGGTGTTGCCTTCGTGGTTGGGCGTTCGGGACGCGTGCAACCGGACGCACTACTGGCGGTTGCCAGTGAACTGAAGCAGATGCACGAGAACGCGAAAATTCTCTTCCTCGATGCACCAGATGATGTCCTGATTCATCGCTATGAAGGCAATCGTCGACGTCACCCATTTCCAGCACCAACACTTGCTGACTCGATTGCGGGGGAGCGAGCACTGCTCACGTCGATTCGTGATGCGGCCGATCTCGTGGTGGACACCGGCACAATTAATACAAACCAACTTCGCTCGCGAATCGTCGAGACATTTTCAGACCGGCTCGGCAAGAGTTCGCTTCGAGTGTCGCTGGTCTCATTCGGGTACTCAAACGGCATCCCGCGAGATGTCGACCTGGTGTTTGACTGCAGGTTTCTGCCAAATCCACACTGGGTTGAGGAGCTTCGCCCAATGACCGGCCTCGATGCGCCAGTCTCCGACTATGTACTGGCCCAAGAACCTGCACAACATTTTCTGCACGATGTGACGTCACTTCTGGAGTGGCAGATTCCTGCCTTCGCCAAAGAAGGTAAGTCCTATCTCTCCATTGCCATTGGTTGCACCGGTGGTCGCCACCGTTCAGTGGCGATTGCCGAAGAGATTCGTCGGCGACTCGCTATTGAGAACGCCGTCTTTCACCGCGATATCGCTCGATGAAAGTCGTTGCTGTTGGGGGCGGGCATGGGACCGCGGTGTCGCTTCGTGCGCTGAAGCGAATCAGTGACGACGTGACCGGTGTGGTCAGTGTTGCTGATGATGGTGGTTCGACCGGACGCCTGCGAGCCATGCTTGACGTGGCGGCGGTGGGTGACCTTCGTAAATGCTTGGGGGCCCTGGCCGATCCCGACAACCCACTCACTCAGTCGTTTGAACACCGATTCAGTCGTGGCGAGTTAAACGGTCATGCGGTGGGCAACCTTCTGCTGGTTGGAATTTTGGATGCGACCGGAGATCTTGAAGAGACGGTGAGGACAGTCGCTGAGGTCATGGGCGTTAAGGGCCTCATCACTCCAGCTAGTTGTGACGGTGTGGTCCTCGTCGCCACGACAGACGAAGGGGAAACTCGTGGGCAAACTGAAGTAGCCGCTTCGTCGGGCATCAGACGCGTTCAGGTCGAACCGGCGAACGCCGCAGCGCCGATCGTCGCCGTTGAAGCGATTGAAAATGCCGACCTCATCGTGATTGGTCCTGGCTCGTTGTTCACCAGCGTCCTGGCGGCCTGTGTGATCCCCGGTGTGCTTCAGGCCATCGCGGGCTCGAAGGCCCGCAAGGTGTACGTCGCGAACCTCCGCGAACAATCTCCCGAGACAAAAAACTTTTCACTGCAAGATCACGTTGACGCTTTACATCGTCACGGTGTTTACCCGGACGTAACCCTTATAGATTCGAAGTCTCCGTACGCCGACGAGTCGTGCTCACTTCCAAAAGTCGTCGCGGATATTTCGAAGACGACCGGTTTGGTCCACGACGAGGAGAAATTGGCGCGAGCACTTGCCCAAGAAGTGCGATAATTGTTAAACCCCCAAACGTAAGGAGACGCCAATGGCGACACGTGTTGCAATTAATGGATTTGGACGAATCGGACGAAGCTACCTTCGCGCCTCACTCAACAACCCAAACATTGAGGTAGTGGCAATCAACGACCTCACCCCACCAGCAACAAACGCCCACCTCCTGAAGTACGACTCTTCACAGGGCACGTTGGCTGAAGAAGTTTCTTCAACCGAAGACAGCCTTACGGTTGGCAACAAGGTCATCAAGATCATTGCCGAGCGCGACCCTGCACAGTTGCCTTGGGGCGCACTGAACATCGATGTTGTTATTGAATCAACGGGTCGCTTCACAACTCGCGACGCTGCTTCGGCACACCTGTCCGCCGGTGCGAAGAAGGTAATCATCTCTGCGCCCGCTACGGAAGTAGACGGCACCTTCGTGGTCGGCGTCAACGACGACACCTACGACGCTGCCACGCAGCACATTGTTTCGAACGCTTCGTGCACGACAAACTGCTTCGTTCCCATGGTGAAGGTTCTTGACGACAACTTTGGTGTTGACACCGGTCTCATGACGACGGTTCACGCCTACACCAACGACCAGAACTTGCTCGACCTTACCCACAGCGACCTTCGCCGCTCACGTGCAGCTGCAGTAAACATCGTTCCATCATCAACGGGCGCCGCTCGCGCCACAAGCCTGGTGTTGGAGGTCATGAAGGGCAAGCTCGACGGTACGTCGCTGCGTGTTCCCGTACCAGTTGGTTCAATCACCGACTTCACCGCCATCGTTCGTTCGACCACAGTGGAAGAAATCAACGCAGCCTTTAAGAAGGCGGCTGAGACGACGTTGAAGGGTGTGCTCGCATACACTGACGCACCAATCGTCTCATCAGACATTGTCGGAACGCCCTTCTCTTGCACGTTCGACTCACAGATGACAATGGTGCAGAAGATTGACGACACCAAGAGTCTTGTAAAGATCTTCGGTTGGTACGACAACGAGTGGGGTTACTCAAACCGCCTTGTTGACCTCACCGCTGTTCTCGCCAAGTAACTCGTGACAACTCCACTTCCTTCATACGAGCGTTGGGGCGACCTCACGGGCAAGCGCGTCTTGGTCCGAGTTGACTTCAACTGTCCAGTTGCCGATGTTGACGGTGTTACAACGGTTACCGATGACTTTCGCATTCGCTCTTCAGTTCCTCTTTTTGAGGAACTGAAGGCGAAGGGTGCGACGGTGGTTGCCGCTACTCACTTTGGTCGACCCAAGGGCCAGGTGGACGAGCGCTACAGCGTTGCGCCCATTCGCGTCCGTTTAGAGCAACTCTGCCCCGGCGTTGAATTGCTGGAAAACCTGCGATTCAACCCAGGTGAAGAGGCTAACGATCCAGCCTTTGGCGCTTCGTTGGTGGAGGGGTTTGACTATTTCATTAATGAAGCGTTCGGTGCCTCGCACCGGGCCCACGCCTCAATCATGATTCCACCAACGCTGATTCCGTCAGCAGCTGGCCCGAACCTCCAAAAAGAGGTGTCAACCATTCTCGGCCTTCTGGAGAATCCGGCACGACCTTTCGTGGCGATTGTTGGCGGCGCCAAAATTGGCGACAAGCTCGGGATTGTCCGTGTGTTGTCAGAAAAGGCGGACACGGTCATTGTCGGAGGAGGCATGGCCTTTACGTTCGAAGCCACCCAGGGTCGAACTATTGGGGAATCGCTATTCAATGCTTCGTACCTCGAAGAGTGCGCCTCACTTCTTCAGGGTGGAAAGGTGCTTATTCCTGAAGACTCTCGTGGTCTCAAGGCGGGCGTACCTTTCGGCCCAGGTGGTGGACCAGACGAGGTTGTTGAGTTTGGTGCCAACGTGCCCGATGGCTACGAAGGTTTCGACATTGGCCCCAAGGCTGCTGCCCAGTTCGCGGAAGTTATCAAGGGCGCGGCAACAATTCTCTGGAATGGACCAATGGGTGTGTTTGAAGACCCACGCCTCAGCAGGGGTACCGAGATTGTTGCTCGTGCCGTAGCTGCGTCTGACGGTATCTCTGTCATTGGTGGTGGCGACTCGGTGGCTGCAATTCAGTCCTACGGTCTCGAAGATCAGGTGAGCTTCGTTTCAACGGGTGGTGGAGCATCGCTCGAACTAGTAGAACTCGGTGACCTCCCGGGCCTCAAGGCTCTTAGAGAAAGTACGAAGTAAATCATGTCAAAGTCTCGCCCCCTCGTTATTGGTAACTGGAAAATGAACCTCGACTTTGTCGAGGCCGTTCACCTTGGCCAACAGCTCGGTGTGATGTTGAAGAACAAATCAGCGGAGCACACCGACATCGTGGTTGTGCCGCCGTTCGTCGACATTCGTAGCGTCACGTCAATTGTGGAGTCAGAGAAGATTCCGGTGATGGTTGGCGCACAACACGTCAACCCGAATGAGAGTGGTGCTCATACGGGGGAGATTTCCGTGGCGATGCTGAAGCGTCTCGGAGTGCAGTGGATTCTCGTTGGTCACTCAGAACGACGCTCGATGTACGGCCAAACGGACGACGTTGTTCGAGCAACGCTACAGGCAGTTGTTCGAGGCGGCCTTAACGTCGTGCTCTGTTGCGGCGAGGAACTCTCAGTGCGCGAAGCGGGGGAGCAGAACGACTTTGTGGCGGCCCAGTTGCACGCTGCACTCGAAGGGCTGGACAGCAAGTTTGCCGAGAAGGTGACCGTTGCGTACGAGCCTATTTGGGCGATTGGAACTGGCCTCACTGCCACAACGGAGCAGGTTGCCGAAATGACCTCATTTATCCGTACCCAGTTGGCCGAAAAGGGTCTGTCCGATACCCGCGTTTTGTACGGTGGATCGGTGAATGCTGAGAACGCCGCCTCGATTTTCGAAGAAGGCCAGGTTGATGGATTCCTGGTTGGTGGTGCCAGCTTGAAGGCCGAGTCGTTTATGACGATTATTCAGGCTTCAGACGACTGCTACGCTAATAACCGCTAATCGGAGGCCATCATGCTTACTTGGATCGTTGTTGCAATTGAAGCTATTTCAGCCGTTTCGTTGATCTTTCTCGTACTTCTGCACTCTGGAAAGGGCGGCGGAATTTCTGACCTCATGGGAGGATCACTCAACTCGGTGGCATCAGGATCGACCGTCGTTGAGCGCAACCTTGACCGAATCACCATTGCCGTGGCCTTGGTGTTCGCATTCGCAACCCTTTCACTCGACCTACGTCTCCAGTAGTTCTCATGGTCCGCAGAGGATCGCTCTTTGGCCTCCTCGCCTTGCTGCTGAGCGTCGTAGCGACACCGACTACCGCTTCGGCTAGTAGCCAGGACGGGTCGTTGGCGAACCAGACGCTGACCGTGTCTGTACCTGGCCCATTTTCGGGATGCAGTGCTCTGAGCCCGACCGACAACGCTTCAACCCTGGCTGTTCTCGACTTGGTTCGACCGTCAGCGTTTCAAACTACCGCTCAGGGCAATTTGGTGGGTGAGGGTGGTCCAATAGCCTCCGCCGAACTCACGTCGCTGCAACCAGAAACTGTCCAGTACACGATTAGCCCGAATAGTTACTGGTCCGACGGCGTCTCATTCACAGCCGATGACTTAGTGAGTTGGTGGATGCAAGAGCGCACCGTCAATTCGGTGGCGAGCGTTGGCTACCGAGACATCTCGAACTTTGATGTTTCGAATGGTGGGATGACGGTGACAGCCACCTTCTCTAAGCCCTTTGCGGACTGGAATAGTCTCTTTCGAGACGTGGAAGCCTCGGGGGCATTAGGTGGCTGCAAAATCAGCTCTCTGGTAACGAGGCCGTCGCTTGGGCCGTACGAAGTGCGTTCGGCTTCCAGCAGCAAGGTTGTGCTGGTTGAAAATCCCAAGTGGCCACTCGACGCGAATCGATTTGGCAAAGTGGTCCTAGTGACCTCGCCAGTGCCGTTGACTCCCAGTAAGTACTTTGCGAACCTGTACCAAATTGCCACGCCACAAACTGTCGGCGCGACAGTGAAGTCGTCGAGCGTCCAATCACGAATTTCGGAGTCAAGTGCCATTGAGGAGTTGCAGTTTTCCCCTCAGGTGAAGTCGCTGTTAGTTCGTGAAGGACTGAGTTTGTCGTTGGACCGACAGAAGATGATTGACAACGTCTGGGGATCGGTGACGTATACGCCAGCACCCGGAGCGTCAGTCCTCTTTTCACAGGGTGCCTCAAACTATCCCGGCCCGTCGGGCATGGCCCCTGCGGAACAGACCACCACTACGACCACCCAGCCTTCTGGTTCGGGAAATGGTGTTGTCGATGACTGCACGAAATGTGCGGCCAAGGATCTCGTATCCGCCGGTTTTGTCCGTAGTGCAGGTCAGTGGCGCAACATCCGGAGCGAAAAGCCACTGACAATCCAACTTGTCATTGGCCCGGGAGTGGTTGACCGACGTGTTGCCCAAGAAGCTATTGCGCAATGGCGGGCCTTCGGCGTCCAAGTGTCAACGTCGAACGCGCCAGCGGAGTCCGCAGTGCCGACCGAACTGGTTTCGAATATGTTCACGGTTGGGATCTTCGCTCGGCCAACGACGACCAATGTTTCGTTCTCGGCCGCGTCCTGGTGCGGTGCGACCTACGACGACTCTTTCCCGTCAGGATTCCGCTCAGCTGTCACGAGCGGGTTGTGCACCAACGCTGAAAGTGTTTTTAACCCAGTATCGGCCCAGTCAACGTGGCAGACATTTGACCAAGATGTGCAGCAGTCCTTTTGGGTTCGTCCCCTAGTCGCACCACCAGTCCTTAATGATTGGTCACCCCTAATTGCCGAAATTGCTAGTAGTTATCAGTTGTCGGGAATGGTTGACCAGATCCCAACATGGACGAAAGTACCTCCGGCGACCAGCACCACGCAGTAGGGGGCGCTGAGAACGGCTAAACTGGTCATCCACGTCGAAGTGGTGAAATGGCAGACACGCTAGCTTGAGGGGCTAGTGCTCGAAAGGGCGTGCGGGTTCAAGTCCCGCCTTCGACACCAAGTATCTCCAGGATTCGTAGTAAAACGTTTCCGTGACCGACCTTTGTCGTTACCATTAAGCAACGAGGTTTCCTGTGTCACACGTTCTCTTTACCGCCTTCAGTAATCGCCCTGACGCGGTAGAACTCGCCCATGAACTGAGCGGCCAGCTTTCCGACCGTGGTGTCCAGTCGTCACTCCATCTCCTGGAGTCCCCATCGGAACCAAGCATTTCTGCGGAAACTCTGGTCGTAAGCCTTGGAGGAGATGGAACGTTCTTGAAAGCCGCTTCATTGGCTCATCGTGCGGGGGCCTACGTCCTACCGGTCAACCTGGGTCGCATGGGTTTTTTGTTGACTGTTCCCCGTGAGGAAGTGGTGGGGGACATTGAGCGAGCAACCGCGAATCCGACGGTAATTGAACGCATCGCCCTCGATGTTCGAATCGGATCAAGTACCACCACGCATTTTGCCCTCAACGAAGTCGTTGTCGAGCGCGCCCACTCCGGACGAATGGTCCGCGTGACATCGTTTGTTGATGATGTGGAGTACTTGACCTACTCCGCCGATGGGGTGATGGTGGCAACTCCAACCGGATCGACCGGCTACAACTTCTCGGCCGGTGGTCCCGTCGTTGACAGTTCGCTTCCGGTGCTTCTCCTTACACCCATCGCCCCACACTTCACTATCGACCGCACCATTGTGGTGTCGGACGAGAAGGTTGTCCGCCTGACGGCAAAAGACAAGGAGGCTGCCGTTGTTGCTGACGGACAAACTATTGGCGTGCTCGCTCCTGGTGACTCAATTGAAGTCCGACGCGCGGTAGCCCCCGTGAAGGTTGTTGCTAATCGTTCGTTTGACTTGTCGTACCGACTGCGTGAAGGACTTCAAGAAGGACATGCCTAGAGCACAACTGGTTGAACTGTACGCTCACGCGCTCGGCGTTATTGACGACGCGCGACTCGACTTCGGCGGCGGATTCAATGTACTTACCGGAGAAACAGGTGCGGGAAAGACACTCCTCTTGGGCGCACTTGACCTCTGCCTGGGTGGCGAGACATCTTCATCGCGTCATGCTCTACGCACCGATACGAAGGTGGGCGCTGTCTTCGCACGAGGCAGTGAGGAGCTGGTCTTCACTCGAGAGGCCACCCCTTCAGGAAGGCTTCGCTGCACCCTTAATGGACTCCCTAGCAGCGCAGAATCGCTCAGCGTCCTCGCACAAGACGTCATCGTGATTCACGGCCAACACGATTCGTTGGCATTGAAAAACAAAGCCGAGGTGCTGCGGATCATTGACGAGTCGGGTGGCGTCGATACAAGTGAACTTCGAGAGATTCGTGCTCGCCTTAACGAGGCGTTGCAGCTACGAAACAATTTCGGCGGCTCTCTCGAGCAGCGGATGCGAGAGATTGACTTTCTTCAGTTCCAAGTGGATGAAATTGACAACGTTCACATCACCAGCGCTTCAGAGCTCCACGAGTGCATCGAGGAACTGACCAGACTTTCAGAGCTCAGAGACGGCCACTCGAGTCTGATGCAGGTGGTTGACGTCTTGGATGGTGATGAAGGTTCTGTGTTGCTTGGTTATGGACAGGCGCTGAACGCACTGCCGCGATCGTCCTCATTTGACAGCCTTCGCTCGCAACTGCGCGAATCCATGGAGCAGCTTCGTGACACCGTTCACGAGATGCGCAGTACCGCCGAAGAACAGGGTTTTGATGAGGAAGTCATCGCCTCACTGGACACGCGCGTCGGTGTACTACAGGCAATTGCCCGAAAACACGGGGGTACTCTGGCGCAAGCACTCGAACAGCGCGAGGTACTTTCTCAACAATTAGTGGACCTACAAGGCGCCACGGCACGGCTTGAGACACTGGACACTGAGATTGAAGACTTGGAGCGTCGCGAAGCAGAAGTGTCGCGAAAAGTGCGTAAGGACCGTGAATTCGCGGCTGTTCAGTTGACTGAGGCCGTGCGCGCTCAGTTGCCACGCGTTGCGCTTTCGAACGCTTCACTCCGGTTTGTCGTCGACAGTGATGATGGTTCAGACTCTCAGATTCTCTTCACGCCCAATCCAGGGCTCCCAGAGGGCCCGCTGCAGTCACTAGCCAGTGGAGGCGAACTGAGTCGCGTACTGCTCGCCCTCTCGCTGGAAACGGCCCCTGAGGACGTTGTCGCGGTCTTTGACGAAGTCGACGCTGGCGTCGGCGGTCAGGTGGCCCAACACATTGGTGAGTGCCTTCGCGAACTCGGGCAGCGACAACAGGTCTTGGCCGTGACGCACCTGGCCTCGGTGGCCGCTAAGGCGGACCACCATTTCCTGATTGAAAAATCTGTCGTCGCCGGCGTTACGACAACCACGGTTCGCGAGGTTACTGGCCAGGAACGAGTCGCTGAGATTGCTCGAATGCTCGCCGGAAGTGAAATCAGTGCCGAGTCCATGGCGCTGGCTACTCGACTCCTCGAAACATCCTCGTAATAGAACGACGAGGTCATCCAGCGTCGCTAAGATGAGTTTCCGTGAATACGGCTGTGTGCGAATGACCAAGTTTGTCTTTGTAACTGGAGGAGTTTCGAGCTCCCTCGGAAAGGGTCTGACCGCCTCGTCGCTGGGTCGACTGCTGAAGTCCCGTGGACTAAAGGTCACGATGTGCAAGCTAGACCCGTACCTCAATGTTGACCCGGGAACAATGAACCCCGGTGAGCACGGTGAAGTCTTCGTCACCGATGATGGTGGCGAGACAGACCTCGATCTTGGTCACTACGAGCGCTTCATTGACGAATCGCTCAACAAGATGAGCAACACCACTACTGGTTCGATCTATTCGAACGTGATTGCTCGAGAGCGCCGCGGGGACTATCTGGGCAAGACTGTTCAAGTCATTCCTCACATCACCGACGAAATCAAGGAACGTATCCGTCGTCTCGGCACCCTGGGTGCTGACGTCGTCATCGTTGAAATTGGTGGCACCGTCGGTGACATTGAAATTGTTCCGTTTATCGAGTCCATTCGTCAATACAAGCGCGATGCCGGTAAGAACAACGTTTGCTACATTCACCTGACCCTCGTGCCGTATTTGGCACCATCAGGCGAGCAGAAGACAAAGCCCACGCAGCACTCAGTAACGGAACTGCGTTCGCGCGGTATCCAGCCCGATGTCATTGTGTGCCGATCCGACCAGCCGCTTTCGGAAGGTCTTAAGCGCAAGATTTCGCTGTTGTGTGACGTACCTCACGACGCCGTGATTTCGGCGGTAGACGCACCGAGCATCTATGACATCCCAGTGACCATGCACGAAGAGGGCCTTGACCGCATTGTGTGTGAGACGCTGAACATTGATCTCGACGAGCATCCAATTGATCTGACAACCTGGAATGACGTTGTGCATCGCGTCCACTCGACCAACCGAACAATTCGCATTGGCATCATTGGCAAGTACGTCACAATGCCCGATGCCTACCTTTCGGTTGCGGAATCACTTCGTCACGCTGGTTTTGCTCTCGGCGCCAAAGTGCAGATTGACTGGCTCGAAGCTGAGCGCGTACCTTCCGAAATTGACGCAGAACGTATTCGTCAACTCGATGGTGTCGTTGTGCCGGGTGGTTTCGGTGAGCGCGGTATTGAGGGGATGGTTGCGACGGCAAAGATTTGTCGTGAGAACGCAATTCCGTACCTCGGCATTTGTCTCGGAATGCAGATTCAGGTAATTGAATTTGCACGTCATGTACTTGGTCTGAGTGATGCGCACTCAACAGAATTTTCGAGTTACACGTCAAATCCCGTCATCGCCATGATGGCCGAGCAGATGGACATCACTGAGCTCGGCGGAACAATGCGCTTAGGTGCCTATCCAGCAATGCTCACCGAGGGCTCCCTCGTTGCCTCGCTCTACGGTGCATCTGTGGTGTCGGAACGGCACCGTCACCGCTATGAGTTCAATGCACGATTCCGCGAAGAGTTCGAGAGCGCTGGAATGTTGTGCTCGGGCATGTCACCGGACGGTCGCCTGGTTGAGTTTGTCGAAGTTCCAGACCACCCATTCTTCGTTGGTACACAGGCTCACCCGGAATTCAAGTCTCGTCCCGACCACGCACACCCACTTTTCTTCGGTCTGGTGAAAGCTGCTGACCAACGCCGCGAAGGACGTGAGCCTCACATTCTGGATCCATCAACGGTTGACGCTTCGCTGTGACGAACTCCTTCCGTGTTGAAGGATCAAAAGAGTTACTTACGTCGTTTATTTTCCGTGTGGTGTCACGCACCATCAGTGGACCAAGTGAGACGTTCACACGCGACGTGGTTGAACATCCTGGAGCTGTAGCGATTCTCGCTCGCGACGAAGAGGGGCGCGTCGGTTTTATCCGACAGTACCGAGCGACGTTCGACCGATTCGATTGGGAGATTCCCGCTGGGACGTGCGACCATCATGGCGAGGACGCCCTAGCTACCGCTCAGCGTGAACTGCTTGAAGAACTGGGGGTCTCGGCAGGTCACTGGCTGTGTCTCGGCGAGTTCATGGTGTCGCCAGGGTGGACAAACCAAATTATGACCGTGTTCGAAGCAACCTCATTGACGATTGTCGAACGGAGTCCAGAAGGACCCGAAGAAAATAGTTCAACCGTTCATTGGTTGGCGCCTCAGGACATTTACGCGACGCTGAGTGCTGATGGACCTATCGACGCAACTGTCGCCATAGCGTTGCATCGTGTGTTTGGGAGTTTCCTTGACCAGCCCGTCACCTGAACTTCGTGACTATCTTCAGTGGCTCACCATCGAAAAGGGCCGCAGTATGGCGACGGTTGAAGCGTACCGACGTGACCTGGTCGCACTAGCCGCCTCGGCGGGGGACTATCTCTCAATATCGAGCAACGAACTGGAAAAGTACGTTGCGACACTGCGTTCCAGTGGCAGGGCGGAGAGTTCAGTGGCTCGAGCCTTGGCAGCTATTCGTAATTTCTACGGCTACCTGTTCGAAGAAGGAATCGTGTCGGTCGATCCCAGCGCACACCTAAAGGCCCCGCGCAAGGGTCGGTATCTGCCTAAACCCCTCGACGAGGACGTTGTTGGCCGGTTGCTCGACGGCATCAACGCCACCGATCCGTTTTCTCTACGAGACCGTGCGCTCCTCGAGATGCTCTATGGCACGGGGGCTCGAGTTTCCGAAGTCGTTGGACTCACAGTGTCGGACGTTGACTTTGACGAACAACTAGCCCTGGTTACGGGCAAGGGAAACAAGCAGCGTCTCGTCCCACTCGGTGGCACGCTGGTTCAGTCTCTGAAGGCGTATTTGCGCCCCGGTGGAAGGGATGAATTCGCGGGTCATCAACGTGCTGAATGGCTCTTTCTTAACGCCAAAGGGGGTCGCTTGAGTCGCCAGGGCATTGACCTCATCATCTCGAAGCGTGCTCTTGACGCTGGCATACCGAGAGACTCAATATCGGCTCACGTCTTTCGCCACAGTTGCGCTACGCATATGTTGGCTCATGGTGCTGATATTCGAGTGGTCCAAGAACTACTCGGCCACGCGTCCATTTCAACAACCCAGATTTACACCGCAGTGGCGGTAACCTCTTTACAGCGTGAGTACCAGAATGCTCACCCACGAGCCCACGGATAGCGAGCTTCATGTCGAGCGTCACCTTCTACTTCATCATCGCTATTGTCCCGGCGATCATTCTGCATGAGGTCTCACACGGTTTTGTAGCTAATCTGTGCGGTGATCCAACAGCCAAGGAACAGGGGAGGCTCACGCTTAATCCACTACGACACATTGATCCTTTCGGAACGCTGCTCCTGCCCCTGTTGCTGATTCTCACTGGTCTTCCGGCCTTTGGTTACGCCAAACCAGTTCCCGTGAACGTGAGCCGACTGCGTCACCCTCGTCGTGATGGCCTCTTTGTCTCCTTCGCCGGTCCGCTTACCAATCTCATTCTTTCGTTCATCGGCTTCGTGGTGGCAACTATAGGTATCCATTCGAATGACCAAATGATCATGATCAACTTTGGTGTGTCGTTCGGTTTGGTGAACCTGACCTTGGCAGCATTCAATTTGCTGCCAATTCCGCCTCTCGATGGATCGGCAATCATTGAGCGTTTTATTCCCCAGAGAAAACTCGGTGTTTATTACTACTACCGAAGCCGGGCAATTCCGTTCGTCATGGTGCTCGTGATTCTGGACAGCATGTTCTTCCACATTGGAACAAACTTCTTGTCGGACCTGCAGAACTGGTGGATCAATCGTCTTATAAAGGGCTTCTAAAGCCCCATGGCGGCTGCAGCCCGTCGGTAGACGGCCCCAGCCACTTCTGACGCCTTGGCGGTGCCCACGGCACTGATGCGACTCAGCTCAGCCGGGTCCTTCAAGAACTGAAGGTACCGCTCACGCAGTGGCGTCAGTGAACTCACCACGAGTTCCGCCAAGTCAGATTTAAGGTCGCCGTAGCGTTCGTAACGATCAGCTACCTGATTCGGTGTCTCTCCCGAGAAACTCGAGTAGATCTCCAGCAGATTCGAGAGCCCAGGCTTGGCGTCCCAGTCGAAGCGAACCTGATTGTCGGTGTCGGTAACTGCCTTCTTGATCTTCTTTTCGATCTCCTTGGGATCATCAAAGAGGTAGACCGAGCCGAGTGGGCTGGAGACGGACTTCGACATTTTGCGCGTTGGATCCTGAAGGTCCATCACTCGAGCGGCGGCCTTTGGCTGTACTGCAACGGGTACTTTGAAGGTTTCGCCATATCGGTTGTTGAATCGCTCGGCAATGTTGCGGCACAGTTCAATGTGTTGACGCTGGTCGTCACCGACCGGAACCTGCTCAGCCTCGTACAAGAGAATGTCGCCAGCCATCAGCACTGGGTAGGTGAAAAGTCCGGTGCGAACAACCTCGCTGCGAGAACCCTTCTCCTTGAACTGGATCATGTGTCCCAGCTCCGAGTAGGTGGCTACACACTCGAGCAGCCAGTTCATCTGAGCGTGGTACGAAACGTGGCTCTGCACAAAAACGGTGCATACCTGGGGATCGAGTCCGATTGCTAACAACATTGCCAGACTCTCGGTAGTTTGGCGGCGAAGGGCGGCTGGATCAATGTCGAGGGTCAGCGCGTGCAGATCCACGACGCAGTAAAAAGCGTCTGGATTTTGGGACTCTTCCCACTGCTTCAGGGCGCCCAAGTAGTTCCCAAGATGTGGGATGCCTGACGGTTGAATGCCTGAGAAGATTCGCATGTCTCAATGCTAGGTGAGAAATGAACCGACGCTCAGGAAGTACTAGAGTTTTCGCGTGACCTTCGTCGTGACGACGCCGTCTTTTAGCGGCCCTGTAGAACTGCTCCTCCAGCTGATTAGTAGCCACGAGGTTGACATTTTGGACGTGCCTCTGGCCCCAATTGTTGACGCCTTCGTCGCTCTGGTGAGAGATGAGTCAGTCATTCAGGACGTTGAAGAGTTATCGGAGTTCTTGCTGATCGCCGCCATTCTGCTCGAGATGAAGAGCCAGCGCCTTCTGCCTGGCCGTGACAGCACGGAACCGGATGAAGAATTTATTGGGTGGGAGGAGCGAGATGTACTCCTGGCCCGACTCCTTGAACTACGTACCTACGCTGCTACCGCCGACGCATTTGTGTCGCTGCTGGAACGGGCCGCCCGTGCGTTCCCTCGCCTGAAGGGTATTGACGATGGATTCGTAGTACAACCACCAGACCTGTTGGCCGGGGTGACACCAGCGCAACTGGCCGCCGCATTCTTGCGGGGGATTGAAGAAAAGCCGGTTCCGGTTGTTCGTCTCAACCACGTAACCGTCGACGCTGTCACGGTGGCTGAAACCGTCCAATCACTGGCCCAGCGCCTCCCTGGCATGGGACGTCTGTCGTTTAGAAACCTCACGAGTGGTCTCCACACGCGAATCGAAATCATCGTCCATTTCTTGGCCCTCTTGGAACTTTGCAAGCTGGGCATGATCGATTTGGGACAAGGGGCAACCTTTGGTGATGTGGAGATTGAGTGGATTGACGCTGATACCGCATTCGAAATTGGGAAAGTTGATAGTTATGAGGGATGAGTTCTCACTAGAGCAGAAGCTAGAAGCGATGCTCACCATTGCGCTCGAGCCAATATCGGCTGAAGAGTTGGCTGACGTAGTTGACGCTGACGCTGCTGATGTCACGGCGGTTCTTCGTACACTCCGTGAAGAGTTCGTCGAGCAACGCCGTGGTTTCCAGCTTTCCGAGCTCGCTTCAGGCTGGGTCCTTCAGTCATCACCAGATGTCGCCGAATGGGTGACCAAGTTCGCTAATCGCGATGTTTCGCACCGCCTCAGTTCTGCCGCTCTCGAGACCTTGGCAATTGTGGCGTACCGTCAACCCATTTCTCGCGCTCAAATCACCGCCTTGCGAGGCGTTAACGTCGACGGCGTTTCGCGTCTCCTTGAGCAGCGCGGTTACATCGAAGAGAAGGGACGTGCTGGAGGTCCAGGGCAGCCAATCTTGTACGGCACCACCGACCTCTTCCTGGACCGTATGGGCTTGGCGTCACTGAGCGATCTTCCGCCTATTGAAGAGTTCATGCCCGCCGTCGAAACAGCCAACGAGTTGGCTGACGAGATGGCGTTGGCCAACGCCGAACTTAACGAGGCTGAGTAACTTGCAAGAAGGCGAGCGGCTCCAAAAGGTTCTCGCTAAAGCGGGCTTCGGCTCGCGTCGCGCCTGCGAAATTCTCATCACGCAACGACGCGTCACCATTGATGGCATCGTGGCTGAACTCGGTAATCGCGTTGACGTTGCCACGCAGATCGTATGTGTTGATGGCACTCTGGCCCCGACCGCCGAGAACGTTGTGTACTACCTGCTCAACAAGCCTGATGGGGTAGTGACAACCGCTTCCGATACCCACGGCCGACCAACTGTGCTCGACTACGTCCAGAATCACGTTCGCGTGTTTCCCGTCGGTCGTTTAGACATGAACACCGAGGGTCTGATCATTCTGACCAACGATGGTCGCTTGGCGCACCTGCTTACCCACCCGAGTTCGGGCATTCAGAAGGAATACTTGGTGCGGGTTGAAGGGGACCCGACACCGTCGGCAATTCGTAAGCTTCGCGAAGGCGTGGAACTTGAAGACGGCGTCACTGCTCCGGCTCAGGTCAGCCGGGTCAGCGAAGGACTTCTTCGCATCGTTATTCATGAGGGCAAGAACCGTCAAGTGCGCCGCATGTGCCTGGCAGTGGGACATGACGTCACTCGTTTGGTGAGGACGCGCATTGGTCCAATCCAAGACGCCACTCTTTCACCAGGGACCGCTCGCCAGTTGTCTCTGGCCGAGGTTCGTAAATTAATGGAGGCAGTTGGTATGACTGAAGAGATCACCTCGTCGATGCCGTCATGAGTGGTTCAATGATCCGCGCGATTCGTGGTGCCACAACGTGCGACTTCGATAGCCCCGAGCAAATCAACGACGCCACCGTGGAGCTGTTGCAGACAATTTTGGAGCGCAACGCTCTTGAGCACGACGACATCATCAGCATTCTTTTCACCACCACAACGGACTTGACCTCCACATTTCCCGCAGCCGCTGCCCGAACAATAGGAATGGGTGACATCCCGTTGATGTGTGCCAGCGAAATTGCTGTTCCAGGATCAATGCCTCTTTGTGTGCGTGTGATGTTGCACGTGTACAGCGATACTGAGAAAAACGCCATTCGTCACGTGTACCTGAAGAAGGCCCAGAGTCTCCGCGATGACCTCCCTAGCTAGTCGAAAAGCACACGTCATAGGCCTCGGCCTCATTGGATGCTCGGTGGCGCTGGCCCTTCGAGAAGTTGGTTGGCGTGTAAGTGGTGAAGATGCAAGTCCTGACATCGAAACACAGGTTCTCGACGCTGGTGTCATAGCTTCAACAGATTTAGATCCCACGACATCTCTGGTGGTAGTGGCGACACCCTCCGGCCAGGTAGTGAACACAGTCAAGAAGTTGTCAATGAGCGACCTGAGTCCATCAGCGCTTATTACAGACGTTGCGGGGGTGAAGGCTTCTATCGTTGCGGACATTGATGATCCCCGATTTGTTGGTGGTCACCCAATGGCCGGTAGCGAACAGCGGGGTCTTGCTGGGGCACGAAGCGACTTGTTCAACGGTGCCACGTGGGTGTTGACACCTACAAGCGCCACGTCGCCCGAGCAGTACAGTGAACTCCACGGCTACTTACGCGAAATTGGCGCCAACGTCGTGTCAGTCGACGCCCACGACCACGACCGCCTCGTGGCGATTGCGTCTCATGTGCCGCACTTGTTGGCGGGGAGTTTGATGAATGAAGCTACCGAGGCAGCCGAGCAAGACGCCGTGTTGCTGCAGTTGGCCGCCGGCGGATTCCGCGATATGACCAGAATCGCCGCCGGAGACCCTTCGATTTGGCCCGACGTGCTAGTTGACAACAAGGATGCTGTCTTGCAATCACTGGAGTCTGTGGTCGATCGACTCGGACAGCTCCGAAGCGCCCTTCTCGCCGAAGACCGCTCTGCTCTTAAGGAAACGTTGCAGCGTGCTTCAGTGGCCAGGCGACAACTACCAGGTCGGGCACTTCAGTCAGAAAAGCTCGTCTACGTGCGTGTTCGCCTCTCTGACCAACCTGGTTCATTGGCCGCAGTAACCTCAACGGCCAGCGACCTGCTGGTTAACATTTACGACATTGAAATTGCGCACTCTGCGGAAGAAGCCGAAGGTATGTTGCTCCTCGCGGTCGACGAAGCACAGTCAGCACAGTTTGTAGAGGTGTTGACCTCAAAGGGTTTTGGAGTGACCGTCGAATGATTGAATCTGTTCAGCACATAGTTCCGCGTTCAACCTTCGTTGGCACTGTCAGCGTGCCGGGGGATAAGAGCGGTTCGCACCGGGCCCTCATGATTTCAGCACTCGCCAGTGGTACGTCTGAGATCTCTGGTCTGTCTCCGGGTCTCGACGTTGCGGCCACGAGTGACATCCTCGTTGCCCTGGGGGCCACGAGGAATGATGAAGCCGGAAAGGTCTACGTTGAGGGGCCTAGCGACGGTCTTCGTGCAACGACACACCAACTGGACTGTGGAAATTCCGGCACCACGATCCGCTTGATGGCGGGCATCGTTGGTGGGATTGAAGGTAGCCACGTTCTGGTCGGCGATGCATCTCTGTCAAAGCGTCCAATGGACCGTGTCGCCATTCCGCTCGAGCAAATGGGTGTTGTGGTGAACGGTAATGGTCCGACACGGACGGCGCCTCTTTCCATCGTCGGGTCAAGTTCTCTCACCCCAATCGAGTACACAGTTCCTACACCCAGTGCGCAGGTGAAGTCGGCAATCTTGCTGGCGGGTCTCTTCGCTACCGGGGAGACACGAGTGCACGAAGCGAACCGCACTCGTTCGACAACTGAAGACATGTTGATCCACGCTGGAATATCTGTCGAAAGTAGCGCCAGTGGTGACGGTCGTTCAGTGGTACTGCGGCCGGGTCGACCACACTCCAGAAAGTGGCATGTTCCTGGCGACCCTTCGCAGGCAGCCTTTTTTGCGGTGCTGGGACTGATTGGCCGTGACGCCGAGGTGTCAGTGGCGAGTGTCGATACCGCCCCTGAGCGAATTGGTTTCGTAAATGTGCTGCGTCGAATGGGTGGGAATATCGAACTGATTGCCCACGGTTCTACCCACCAACTAACGGCTACTACGTCGCCACTCGTCGGTGTTGAGATTCATTCTTCGGAGATTCCCTCTGTGGACGAAGCACCGATTCTCACGGTGGCCGCGGCAGCGGCCAATGGCGTCACTGCCTTTAGAGATATGGGCGAACTACGCCTCAAAGAATCAGACCGCTTCGAAGGTTCTATGAACCTGGCCCGTCTGCTCGGTGCCACCGTGTGGAGTGAGGGCGATGACTACTTCGTCGAAGGACTCGGAAGCGCAGCTGCCTTCTCGCACTTTGAGATTTTTGCTGGACTCGATCACCGAATGGTGATGTCAAGTGCCGTGGCCGGCGCAGCTGGCAACGGCTGTTCAATTTCGGGTGCCGAGACTGTTACCTCGAGTTATCCTCAGTTCTTTACAGATATGGCGTCCCTTCGATGAGTAGCTTCATCGTTGCCATCGATGGTCCGGCTGGATCGGGCAAATCGACCACAGCGAAAGAAGTTGCCAAGCAACTTGGTTGGTCCTTTCTTGACACTGGTGCCATGTACCGAGCAGTCACGGCCGAAGCATTGTTGCAACATATTGACCTTCACGACGAAGAAGCAATGGGATCTTTTGCCGAAGGTCTCGCCATTTCGACGCTCCCACGCGTCCTCGTCAACGGACGTGACGTGGAAGAGGAAATTCGAAGCGAACGCATCAACCTCAATGTCTCGGTAGTTGCCTCGAATCCCCTGGTGCGCAAGGCGCTGGTCTCGCGTCAACGTGACTTTGCCGCGGCCCAACCTCTTGGAACCGTGGTCGAGGGGCGCGACATTACGACCGTCGTCTTTCCCGACGCCACCCTGAAGGTGTATCTGACAGCGTCTCTGGAGGAACGGGCAAAGCGCCGTGGGGAAGAAGGCGCAGCCTCTTTGGCTCGTCGCGATGAGGTGGATTCTACGAGAGAAGCATCACCTCTGCGCCAGGCCGAAGATGCAATTGTTGTAGACACGACCGGAAAATCAGTTACGGAAGTGGTCGAGGAGATACTCACATGTCTGAAGAACACCGGCTCGCTCTAAACACCACCAAGGACTTGACCTACAGGTTCTGCTCCGGCCTCATCGCCGTGCTTTCAGCGGTGCTGTTCCGCCCTACCGTTGAGGGGGCTGAGAACATTCCAACGAGCGGTCCAGTACTGATCGCGCCCATCCACCGTTCAAACGTCGACTTTGCCTTTACCCTGTTCATTTCCAAGCGCAAGGTCTTCTTCATGGCTAAGCACTCCTTGTTTGAGGTGCCAGTGCTCGGAGCCCTCCTAGTCCGTTTAGGGGCCTTTCCGGTCAAGCGGGGAAGTGCTGACCGTGACTCGATGGCCGACGCCGAAGACGTACTACGTCAAGGGCAGGCCTTAGTCCTCTTTCCCGAAGGCACGCGCAAGGAGGGGGCACTCGTGGAGCCACTTCACGACGGCGCGATGTTTATCGCTGCTCGCACTGGTGCGAAGGTGGTGCCAGTTGGTATCGGAGGGTCGGACAAGGCACTTCCGAAGGGTGCGAAGCTGCCGCGTTTTGCCCGCATCAAGATTGTGGTGGGCGAGGCGATTGAACCTCCCACGGCTGAGGGACGGATTCCTCGCAGTTTGATTGCCACAAAAACTGAAGCTCTACGTTCCGAACTGCAGCGGGTGTACGACCAAGCGCGAAGCTAGACCTTAGCGCTCACGCCACCACGTACCAAAGACCACGCGGGCGTAACGCAGAGCAAAGAGGTAGTTCTTACCCTTTTTCGTTTCGCCCGACTGGCGTGGGTACCAGATAGTTGGCACTTCGCTCGCACGCCATCCGCGCTTTAAGCACGTAATGAGAAGCTCG
>Ga0316218_1001741_pt1 | contig 22444 bp, 20 predicted proteins | sample TBH18003metaG_FD_203634 | JGI IMG/M metagenome (GOLD analysis project Ga0316218, IMG submission 203634) | Freshwater microbial communities from Trout Bog Lake, Wisconsin, USA - TBH18003 | ecosystem: Environmental > Aquatic > Freshwater > Lake > Hypolimnion/Profundal zone | place: USA: Wisconsin...
AAGTAGAAAGCTTCACCGGTATAAGAGTAGGCCATGAAGTGTCCCGTGGCTATCCTGAACAAAGCGAGCATTATGGCCGGCATAATAAGTGCAGGTAGCAAGCAGGCAAACAACTCTGGCCGGAGTAAAAAGCGCTTCCATAATATTTTTATATCGTTTCCCAGGATGAAAGGTAAGAGCAGTAGCACGGACACATTTACCGGGCGGGTGATGAAGATCATCCCTGTAAGAAAAGACAGCGCCACTATGTTTTTAGCAGAGAGCCTTTCTTTTAATGAAAACGAATAATAAAGAAACGCGGAGATAAGTGCGAATGAAAAGATATGTGAATATAGTGGCGCGTCTATGATATAATAGATCATGTTGGTGCCAAAACTAACCAGTAGTATAGTTAGCGTTTGTTGAAGTGTATTTAGATGTAATTTTTTAAGTACACCAAGTAAAAAAAGCATCCCGATCAAATAGTAGAATGCAGCCGCAAGGGCGGTTATCCTGAAGTAATAATAACTGTAGCCGTTGGGCGGATAGGATGAAAAATAAAGCGTCTCTGCATGCGCCGCAATAAAAAAGGGCAGCATCATAAATGCAGAACCGGGATAATATTTGTCAAATTTTCCGCCTTCAGATAGAAGCCGGTAATCGTTTATGGGCCATGCTTTGGTGCAACCGCAGGTAGTGTCTGGTACTTCCACAGTATCAAAAAAAGTGAAATTCAGGTCGTGGTAAATGAAAATGGCAGGTAGCCACGCATAATACCCGCGGGCATCATCGGTAATGTTGAAACAAATATCCCTTTTGTTACCGGTGCGTTTATTGATGTGCAGCTTGGCAAATAATAAAGCAACGGCAAGGATAAGTAGTAAAGGTATATTGTTGAGTAGCTTTGTGCGCATTTATTGTCATGAAAATAATACTTTTTATTGTTTCCTGTATGATTACTTTTAGTGTGGTAAATCTTAGCGCTTGAAAAACATACCACCCTCCATATTACAAGACCTGCAAGGTATACCCGGCTTCAACGAGCAGGCGTTCCTTGCTGCGCATACGCAGCCGCCTCCTGTGTCTGTGCGTATTAATGGGGCTAAGGATATTGGGCTGTTTGCCGGCAATGAAAAGATACCTTGGTGCAACGGCGGCGTGTACATGCCCGAGCGGCCTGTTTTTACGCTCGACCCAGCTTATCATGCAGGTGCTTACTACGTGCAGGAGGCATCTTCCATGTTTCTCGATCATATGTTGCGGCATCTGCTGGAGGGTAATGCCGGCCTTCGGGTGTTGGACCTCTGTGCCGCGCCCGGTGGCAAGAGCACGCTGCTGGCTTCTTTATTAGATAAAGACAGCCTGCTCATTTCTAATGAAGTGATACGCACAAGGGCATCTATACTGGAAGAGAACATGACCCGCTGGGGCCATATGAATACCTGGGTAACGAGCAACGACCCGAGGGACTTTACAAAACTCACCGGTTATTTTGATGTGATAGTGGTAGACGCGCCCTGCAGCGGCAGCGGCCTGTGGCGCAAGGATGCCCGCGCGATAGATGAATGGAGCGAGGCCAACGTGCAGATGTGCGGCGAGCGCCAGCAGCGTATACTGGCCGATGTATGGCCTGCGCTCAAAGAAGACGGTATATTGGTATATGCCACCTGCTCTTATTCGCCAAAAGAAGATGAAGAGGTGCTGGACTGGCTGGCGGAGACCTATGACACAGCATCGTGCGTGGTGCCGCTGAAAAAAGAGTGGGGTATCATACAGGTGCAGTCGGGCAAAGGAATGACGGGCTATCGTTTCTTCCCCGGCAATGTGAAGGGTGAGGGCTTTTTTATAGCCGCCATCCGAAAGAAGGATGAGGAAGACGAGCTAAGGCCGGCTAAATACAAGCCCTGCAATGATAAAAAAGCCCACCAGCAAGCGGCATACTTGTTAAATAACACCGACTTTTTGTGCATACCCGGCAAAGAAGATTTTAGCGCCATACTACCTGCCCACGAGGCCGATCTGCTGCTGCTAAAGCACTATGTGTACCTGCGGCGCACCGGCCTGCCCCTTGGCCTGCCTGCCGCAAAAGACTGGCTGCCCGCCCACGATGTGGCCCTCAGTATAGATAAAAACAAAGACCTGCCCGCCATTGACCTCAGCCGCGACCAGGCATTATTATACCTGAAACGCGAGGATATGGGCATTGAAGGAGCGCCAAAGGGCTGGCTGATGGTCAGGTACAACGGCCTGGGCCTTGGCTGGGTGAAGTCACTGGGCAACAGGATGAACAACTACCTGCCCAAGCATTGGCGTATCCGTATGGAAATACCTGAATAACAGCCATTAACATCGAATTATGACATTCTGCCAAACAGTAGTAATTTTGGGCATAATTGTTGTACTTTTCAAGACCAAATCCGCTGACTATGTTAAAGCACTTACTGGTAATTATATTATTTATATGTTCGCTTAATGCTGATGCACAGGTTGCCGATAGTTTATTTGTGATACATAAAGGCACCGGCTGGATCGTAAAATACCAGGTGAAGCAGGGCGAAACACCACATATGCTCGCACAGCGTTTTTACATCACAGACCCGGTGCTCGCCTATGCCAACGAACTGGAAAGCATGAAGTCAGTGACACCCGGCAGTATCATCAATATACCGGTGAAACCAGAGAACTACTTTACAGTAAGGCAACCATTGGCCGACCGCCAGGAACTGTATTATCATGTAGTGCCTAAGGATGATATTGCGCTGCTGAGTACCTATGCAGGCATAACCAAGAGCGATATGCGCGAATGGAACAGTCTGAAGGGTAACACACTCACTCCCGGACAAACGCTTTTTGTAGGATGGATAAAGCTGATCACCCACGATACATCTAATCCCGCCAGCGAACTGGTTTACCCTTCTACCGCAAAGCCCGAACCTGTAGCCGGTGTGCCAATGAAAGTCGCGGGAGGCCTGGATACTGCCTACGACCGCCAGACCAACAACAGCACTAATGTGCTGACCGAAAAAGGTACTGCGGTGTTTTTTGAGAAAGCAGGCAAAAGCAATATTTTCTACGCATTCCATAACTCTACCCCCCGTGGCAGTGTGATAAAGGTGACCAATCCCGGCACAGGCAAATCTATCTTTGTAAAAGTCCTCGGACCCATACCGGACACCAAGCAATATTCCGGCAGCATCATAGGCATCGCTACTGCGGCCAAAGAGGCTCTTGGAGTTACAGACACCAAAGCTTGGTGCGAGCTGTCTTATTCGCCTAACTAGTTAATTGGACAACTGGTTAATTAGGCAAAAGGTTAACAAGTTAAAGAGTTAGCTAGTTAATAGGTTAACTGGTTGGCCTGGAAATCTTTAAATAACTATTGCATATTTCCTGATTAACCCTTTAATTAACCAATAGCCCTTTTTAACTTTTTAACAAATTGCCTAATTACCCCTTTAACTAATTGACTTTGTTAACCAGTTGGCCCCTTTAATCAATTAACTAATTAACCTTTTAACTGAAAAATGAAGGTACTGGTAATACGTTTTTCTTCCATTGGTGATATTGTACTCACCACGCCCGTTGTGCGTTGCCTTAAGCAGCAGCGGCCCAACGTGCAGGTGCACTACCTCACCAAGGCTACGTATGGCCCGCTGCTGATGAACAATCCCTATATCGACAAGTTGCACTACCTGTACGACGATCTGAAGCAGGTGACGGAAGAGCTGAAGAAGGAGAAATTCGACCTCGTAATAGACCTGCATAAGAATACACGTACCATGCGTGTGAAGAAGGCGCTGAATGTAAAGAGCCATTCTTTTGATAAGCTGAATATACAGAAGTGGCTGCTCGTCAATTTTAAGATGGCTGCAATGCCCGACAAAAGCATTGTAGAGCGGTACATGGAAACTGTGAAGGAACTGGGTGTGAAGAATGATGGTAAGGGCCTTGACTACTTCTTTGACGACCTGAAGCGGATCAGTAATAAAGACATACCCATGAGCCATTGGGGTGGCTATGTGGGCTGCGTGATAGGTGGCTCATACAACACCAAGAAGCTGCCTGTAGAGCAATGGAAACAATTTTGCGCTACGGTGCCCTATCCTGTGCTGCTGCTTGGTGGCCCTGAAGATGTAAGTGCGGGTGGAGACATTGCACTACAGGACCCTATAAAAATATACAACTCGTGCGGCAAGTTCAGTATCAATGAATCGGCTGAACTGGTGAAGATTGCCCGTGTGGTGGTGAGTAATGATACCGGCCTGATGCATGTGGCAGCGGCCTTTCAAAAACCTATTATATCTGTATGGGGCAATACATCGCCGGAGATGGGTATGTTCCCCTATTACGGTTTTAATAACCTTAATGAGCGTGTATCGCCATTGTCGGTCATTATGGAAAATAAGGGATTGAGTTGTCACCCATGCAGCAAGCTGGGCTACAACAAATGCCCTAAAGGCCATTTTAAGTGCATGAACGACCTGGATATGAATATGGCAGTGGAGCAGGTGAAGAAGTTCTGGGCGCAGACCATGCCTAAGATCAAAGGCTAGCCTTTATATTTCTGCAGAGAATTATTATCTTTATTTGATAAATATACCGATCATGCAGGCCGCGCCCTCCGAACAAGTGCCACTTACTGCCGAAGAAAAAGACTTTCTCCTTGCCGTTTATGATACGCGGTGGCGGCGATATTTTTTGGTGTACATTTTTTTGTTTGTATTGGCGTTAATGTATGGCCTCAGGATAGATAGAAGGAGTCAGTATACAGGAGAGACAATTCATTGGGAAGATAATAACCCTGATGCCAAATATCTTTCCCGCTTCGGTATGCAGATGATCAACCTTGTATTTTTGGAAGGCATGTTTATGAGCACAGGAATTTATTTCTGGATGAAGAGGGTAAGTCCTTTAAAGAAAGATGCTGACCTTGGTATGAAAGAGAAAGTGCCCTACATCATTGTGGAGAAACAGTACTACAACGTTAGCGGACAGTATTTCTTTGCTATTGATGATCCCAAACTACTGCGAACAGAGGTGGATGAGGATACCTACAACAAAATGAAAGAGGGGGACACATGCTACATCTACAGAGGTATTTATTCAAAATTTGTTTTTGAAGAAAATGGTAGATATACACTAATGTGAAATGGAACTATCAACCAGCATAGTAACTCCGCAAACCGAACCACTGAGACCAGATGAAAAGCAGTGGCTGATGGGTATGTACAATAAGCTGGTGAGTAAAATGTGGCGAGGATTTTTTGGTAATGCTGTAATTTTAGTGTTTTTTTCTATTTCTCCGTTAGGCTATATTCTCTACGCGTTCATCAATGATGCAGTGCTATCAGGCAACGATACGTGGCTGGTAGACCAGCACCCTTCTATTGGTTGGTGGTATAAATCGGCTATAGCTGTAGTAATATCGGGTGGGTGTTGTGCGCTATATTACCTTAATATCGTTTTGCCGTATAAGCAGGATGCGGCGGGCGGCGTAAAATTGAGAATTCCCTATGTGGTTACTAAAAAAGAATACTTCAACCTCACAGGCCAGTGCTTCGTGTGGCTCAGTAATGCCGAAAAACATTGCGAGGTAGATATGGACACCTACAACAAATGTGATGAAGGGACAACGGTATACGTTGAGCAGGTGCCAAGGTCAAAATATATATTCAGCGACAATGAAGATTATATTTCGCTGTCTTTTTAAGATAAATATTTTCCTACAATCGGCATTCGTCGTCCCACGCCAAACGCTTTTGGCGATACACGGATGATGGGGCAGAACTGGTTGCGCTTGTATTCGTTGGTGTTTACCAGTTTCAGTATGCGGTTCACGAGAGCAGGGTCATTGCCCAGCGCTATTATCTCCTTAGGGCCTTGTCTGCGCTCTATGTATTGGTACAGTATCGGGTCTAGAATGTCATATTCCGGCAGGCTGTCGCTGTCCTTCTGGTCGTGGCGCAGCTCTGCGCTTGGTGCTTTGTCTATAATGTTTTGCGGTATGATCTCTTTGTTGCGGTTGATGAAGCGGGCCAGTGCATACACCTGCATCTTATACAGGTCGCCCAGCACACCAAGGCCTCCGGCCATATCGCCGTACAGCGTACCGTAGCCGGTAGCCAGCTCGCTTTTATTAGAGGTGTTCAGTAGTATAGAGCCAAACTTATTAGAGGCTGCCATCACCAGCGCACCACGTATACGCGATTGCAAATTCTCCTCGGCTACATTAAATGGTAAGCCGCTAAAAATGGGATCAAGCGCTTTTTCAAACGACTTGAAAATATCCTCAATAGCTATGATGTTGTACTTGCCGCCCAGGTTGTTAGATAGCTGCACAGCATCATCCACCGAATGCCCTGTAGAGAACTGCGAGGGCAGCAGCAGCGCGCTCACATTATCTGCCCCCAGTGCCTCGCAGGCAAGCGCCAGCACCACCGCGCTGTCTATACCGCCCGATGAGGCCACAATTGCCTTCTTAAAGCCCATCTTACCAAAGTAATCGCGGATGCCCAGCAGCAACGCCTGGTGTATCTTTTCGGTGGCCTTATTGGGTTCAAATTTTTCGGGGGTTAGGGGAGTAACAGCTATCGTATCTGCACCGCGCACCACGCCTTGCGCAAAGGTGCCATCCTCCTGCCAGTCTACACTATGCAGTGCCTCGGCGAAGTAAGGCATCTCGGTAAGTATATCGCCCCCGGCATTCATCACCAGCGAGCCGCCGTCAAATATGATCTCTGTTTGCGAGCCTATGGTGTTGCAATACACCATGGGTAGTTGGTACTTCAGTACATTCTGCTTCACTATACCCTTACGGCCATCGGCATGTACATAGTCAAACGGCGATGCACTCAGGTTGATCATAATATCCGGCTGTTGCTTGATGAGCATATCCATAGGCCGCACGCGGTACAGCGGATCATCTACCAGGTCCCATATATCTTCACAAATAGTTACGGCCAGCTTCTTGCCTTTAAAGTGTAGTACATTCCATTCAAATGCCGGCTCAAAATAACGGTACTCATCAAAAATATCGTAGTTGGGCAGCAGCGATTTATGCACTATACCTTTTATTTCTTTTTCTTGCAGCAGGTAGGCGCTGTTAAATAGGTCTTTCCCCTCAGGCCGCTCATTGCGAGCCGGGCAGCCTACCAGCACACCTATGGTATCTGCAACCTCCCGTATCTTATCTATTGATGCCAGGCATTGCTCCACAAAATCATTGAACTCCAAAAAATCGCGCGGAGGATAGCCACACACCGCCAGCTCAGAGAACACCACAAGGTCGCCCCCCAATTTCTTAGCTTCTTTTATAGCGGCAATGATCTTGGCCGTATTGGCCTCAAAGTTGCCTATGTGGTAGTTCTGTTGCGCGAGGAATATCTTCATGTCTTTTGTATTGCTGTATCGAATTTAATAAATGATATTTTTTTTACAGTGATTTGCGTTCTATTATTTGCAATTAACGTATCGACCTCTTGCCATAAGGCTGCGTTTTGTTGCCAAAAAGAAGCGTCTATATTGAGGATGGCATTCAATAGGTCTCCCGGGTAGTAATCGCCTTCTGCAAAAATATCCTTTTGTAACTCCTTTATTGCTAATGGCACCAGGTAAAATAGCCCGATATGCTGCCCGATCATTAGTCTTAGGTCTTCAATAGTAAATTGATCAAGAGTTATTTTCCTCAATTTATGACAACGAACAACTAATCCAGTGGACGTTTCCGGGTCTGGAAGTCGCCAAAAATCTTTTTCAAGATTTTCTATGGTTTTATTTTTCCAATTGTTTTCGTGTGCCATACTTTACCTATTACAATCCACACAAAAATGCCATTGTATCCACGCCATCTGCATAATCACTCAGCGCAGGCTGTTGCGACTGCCCGAATGGCACAAATCCATCGCCTATTATTGCCTGTATATCTTCATTACTCTTTAGTTGCTCCACCAGTTTGTTCTTGTCGTCATAGTACCGGTAATGCAGCACGCTTACTGCGGAGAAGGGTAGCTCATTTTCCACCATCAGCAGCGACTCATTGCTCATGTAAGGCACCCTGTTCAGCAGGTATATGGCCAGGTGGTAGTCATAGTTGTTCTTGTACTTGTTCAGGTCGGCATACTCATTGTTCTTATTGAAGGCATTCAGCAGGCGTGCAAAATCAAAATCGCGTGGCACGCATATCTGCGTCACATTGCGGCAGCCCAGGCCGTAATACATATACACATCATCGGCCAGCAATGCCAGGTCTTCATCAGTTTCTGCGCCGTCCAGTATAGCTACCGATGTGCGGTTTTTGCGAATGATGTGCGGGTACTTGCCAAAGTACTGCTCAAAGTAGCGGGCGGTGTTGTTGCTACCTGTGGCTATGTAGGCATCACAGTTGTTCAGTCGGTCAGCTATGGTCACTTGCTCCGTTACAGCTGGTTCCCATTCTTCCAACTTACCTACCATGTGCTTCATCAGCACTTCATCTTTAGATGATAGTTTCAGCAACAGCTTATGACCGCTCATAAATCCGCATAGAAAATCATGAAAGCCTACCAACGGTATATTGCCTGCCATCACTATGCCCACCGTTCTTATGTTCTGGGGCAGGGTATAGGCTGCCATCCATTGTCCCAGTTTCTCGCGTTGCAGGTATTGTGCTGCTATGGTGCTGGCCGCATGGTCTATATGCGCCCGTGTGAACCATGCGTTGCCCTGCTCTGCCCGGTAGCATATTTCCTGCCATGTCTCGTCATTAATGGTTATATAAGCCCCAAGGTTGCTTAGTAAGTCTATCCGCCTTTGGGTGCTCATGGTATCTTTATCGTACATAATTTAATATATAATACTATTTCTTTGTTACGTGCTTTTTGTGCTAACAAAATTAGATGCGAAATTGTAACTTTGTGCGCACATAAACTAAATTAAAAGACTTCTATGGCTATTAAGATCACTGATGAATGTATCAATTGTGGCGCATGTGAACCCGAATGTCCGAATAACGCGATTTATGAGGGTGGGGTAGAATGGGCCATGGCTGATGGAACTACAGTAAAAGGGACTTATGGACTTATGGACGGAACTGTGACCGATGCCGATACTCCGCAGGAACCCGTTTCTGTTGATACTTACTACATTACGCCTAATAAATGTACCGAGTGCCAGGGCTTTCATGAAGAGCCACAGTGTGCTGCTGTATGCCCGGTAGACTGCTGCGTACCAGATGAAATGTACCGCGAAACAGTAGACGAGCTGCTGGCGAAGAAAGAAAAATTACATCTCTAAAAATACACGGCCCCGCAACTGCGGGGCCGTTTTTACATCATTTTCCGTGATTGCTGATCTTGGTCCAGCTGCCATCGGTTTTTTTGCCAACCAACCCATCCATTGGGTCTTTGGCAATCTTCGTTAAGAAGACCGGCCCGAAGTTGGCGTTTCGTATCATTTTTGTGGAGTCTTTGTAGTGTACGTTGTACACAATACCCGGAAGGTCTTGCATTCGGCTTTCATACACATCGCGGCAGGTGTCAATGCGCATCGCCTCGTATTGTGCCAGTATCTCGAGTGCTTTTTTGGTTCCTATCTTTTTAGTAAAGGTGCCGGTATCTTCGTTGAACATCCTGGCGGTGTAAGTGGCTGTACCGTCTTTATTTACCTCAATAGAATAATCGGGGCAGCGGCCAAAGCAGGCGGTGCGCCTCATCTCTATAGACACAATGCCACTGGTGGTTTTGCTCTTTTTCTTATGCTTTTTCTGTTTAGCCCCTGCCGATAGGGTAAGGAATAATAGGAATATAACGCCTGCTTGCTTCATTTTTTGCTGTTTATACATTCAAAGATAACCTATGACTTGTTAGCATTTGCATAATAACGGGCAACTTTCTATTTTCGGCACCCGCAAACTATTATACCGCCCCCGATGAGCATAAGCTATAAAGATGAACATGAAGAGCTATTCTACGAGCTGGCGCTCACTTTTGTGCCTGGGATAGGGGCTAAGACCGGTAGGGTATTGCTGGAGCATTTTGGCAATGCCCGTGCTATTTTCAAAACGCCACTCAAAGAATTAAAGAACGTAGACGGCATAGGCGAGGTAAAGGCAAAAGGCTTCAGGGACGAGGAGATCATGAAACGGGCAGAAAAAGAACTGGCCTTTGTGATCAAGAACGACATCAAAACATTTGCAATAAACAGGAACTACCCAAAGCGCCTCGCCAATTGCAATGACGCACCGCTGGTGCTTTTTCACAAAGGCAATGCCGATCTTGATGCCACTAAGATTGTAGCTATAGTAGGTACCCGCAAAAATACCGACTACGGCCACAAGCTGTGCGAAGAACTGGTGGAGGGCCTGCAGGTGCTGGATAACGTGCTGGTGGTGAGTGGCCTTGCGCTCGGCATTGATGCCATAGCGCATAAAAAAGCCGTACAGTTGGGCATACCCACAGTCGGCGTACTGGGCCATGGGCTGGACAGGATGTACCCCCACACCCACAAAAGCCTCTCTGAGCAAATGATAGAGCGTGGCGGCATACTTGCCGAGTTTCCCTCTGATACCTTACCCGACAAAACCAACTTCCCGATGCGCAATCGCATAGTCGCCGGTTTGTCTGATGTAACGGTAGTGGTGGAAAGCAATACATCAGGCGGCTCGCTCATTACTGCCCACATAGCCAGTGGCTACAACCGCGAGGTGGCCTCCTTCCCCGGCAGGGTGAACGACAGCCGCAGCGCGGGCTGCAACGAGCTGATACGCACCAACATTGCCGCCCTCATTACCAATGCTGACGACCTGGTAGAAATGATGAACTGGAAAGACGGCAAGCCCAAGGCCGTGCAAAAGCAGCTATTCCTGCACCTCACCAACGAAGAGCAAAAAATAGTAGACCTCCTCCAAACTAAGGACAGCGTCCATGCCGATGAACTCTTTCACCACACCGGCCTGCAAAGCTCCATGCTCGCCGCCACCCTCCTGCAACTGGAAATGCAAGGCGTGATCAAAACACTACCAGGGAAATTTTATAGAATGTATTAAGCGGATGAAAATTAGAGACGCTTTTTTTACACTGCTCCAAATAGTCGCGGTCTTTAGACTAACCCTTAGCTAAGGAGTAGGGTCAGCGCTAAAGGGGCGACATTATTTCGCGGGAAAGAACCGTAACTAAGAGCTTAGCGTTCATGACGTGGACGTACAACAACACGCGGCTTTAGTCCAAAGGCTCGTACGGGTATTACACGTTCTTCTTCCCCGTAGCCATCACCACCACACCCGCAAGCACTGCAACGCAACCCGCATATGCAGGCCAGCCGAAACGATGATTCTCTTTCTTGTCTATTTTTATAGGGCCTATATCTGCTACTCTTTTTTCTGTTTGATAATTGATGCCGGTGAAGACAAACATCAGGATGCCGATTACGATGAGTACTATTCCAAAGATGCGCATAGCTTTTGTTTTAGTGGATGCCTACAAAAACCATGCTAAGGAGATCTAAGACGTTTACTATTTGCTCCAATACTTTTTACCCGTCAATGAATAGTACCCTATAGCCTCCCGATCCCCGGATGGAACCTGCTGGCCGCGCATTTGTTTCAGCATTCGGTCCGGGTCGTTCATTGCGTTGTGCATCGCTTCCGTGCCGCCGGTTATCAGCAGCACTTCTATCGCTTTGCCGCTACCGTCTGTTGCAGGATAAGAAGCAGGGTAGGTGAAGAAATAATCATATTTGCCAAACGGTACCACCACGCTAAAATCATCGGCAGAAAGCAGTCCCAGCTCGTTTTGCTCATTCCGGCATTGTAGTAACAATACTTTGCCGCTGCACAGTTCGGCATTGGTGCAATAATATTTGCTTCTTACCGGTTTGTCCCTCAGGTTTTTACAAACATAGGCATAGGGTGTGTCATAAAATTCGCGGGATGGGTACTTTATTATATTCCCGTTGCCGGTAAAGGCATAATTATAACCCGCTCGGTCGTGCTGTACAGAGCTGTCAAGTCTTGTCCCCAAAGAGTCGGTTATGTATATTGTCTCTACATTTTTTGTCGGTGTTACCATTGGCTGCGGCCTTTGGTAAGCATATTTTAATGCCAGGTGTTTATCGCCGTACGTACTTTCATTAAATACATCAAGCCCGGTCATATCCACACGGCGCATGGTATGCAGGTCTATCCAATACTTCCGGCCGTTCAGCTCACCTATGGCGTAGCCTGCTTCCGAGCGCATCATTTTGTCATAGGTGGCGGGTATCACTTCATTAAATTTGTTGTCCGCCAATCCCCATTTGCCATCTTTTTTAAATGATACCCATTTAGATGAAGATACAAACGGTGTAAGGTCTTCGTAGTCCGAGTTGATCTTGTTGTAGTTCGCATCATAAACCGTAAAGTGCTCATTCAGGCTCGTTCTGAAAGCGTAAAAAAAGTTTTCGAACTTACCGGTACGCCGTGCCGTAGTGTCGTCATACACCAGCGACATCTTTTTCAGAAAATTCCATTCTTTATGAAAGTAAATAGTGGTGTCGGCAATTGACGCCAGCAGGTCGCCCTTATCATTATAGAACAGTCGCTGCCCGTCTTTCTTTACCTCCCTGAATCCCTGGGTGTTGGGCGTTACTGCCGGCTTCCCGTTTGTCGCTTCTGCCAAGTGCTTTTGGGCAACATAATAGTTGAATTCCTTTTTGTCCGGCCCTATATCCTGTACATGGTATATGCTGCCACTCACAGGGCCAATCACCTGTGCGCTGGTTACCAGTATGCTGCCGTTAAGGTCTGCTATTTCAAATACGCTCTCGCGCTCCTTAAGGCTGTCGAATGTCTTGCGTATTCGTATGTATTGCGGGTCTGTGCTGGATCTTCCGTATTCCCAGTCGCGGTCGGCAGGTATCAGGGTTTTACCCTCATTGCTCATCAAGGCATATCCGATGTTCCTGTAACCGGCATTGCTCGCCGGCCTTGTTCTTAATTTCACGATCGGCATGCCGGTCGTTTTATCCATGGTTATAGATTCCGTATCTACCTTTATGGATTGTACAAGCTTTTGCTTCACCACATAGTTGCCCGATGCAGCATCTATATATAGCGCATCAGGGGAAGGATGGTAGGCATACGTTTTGCCGGTATAGTCAAAAAGCACTGGCGCCTCCGCGCCCTTCATGCCCATGATCATACCTGGCTTGATCAGCCGTATGCTATCAAAAACAGGCTTTAGAATGAAGGAGTCAACATCCATGTCATAGATGCCCACCTTGTAATGCACTTCCATTGCCGCGAGTATATTGTTGCTGGCAAAAGCTACCATATAGCCGGGCAGTTGCTTTTTCTTTTTATCGGCGTACAATATATGTACTGCATAAGGCGGCTTTATGCGCGACCATGGCAGCTTCAGCTGAAACGGGAATTGCCCTCCTGCGTCATTGATCTTAAAAAGCTCTGTAGACGGGGCATTTTTTACCTCATTCATCAGGCAAACCCTGTCTTTCGATAAATAGATATAGTAAGCACAGGTATCAATGGGATGCCCCGTAAGGTCGAAGAAAATGATGTGCTGCTTTTTTGTGGTGTCTACAGCAATCATAAACGGATAATCGTAGCTAACCTTTGCATACTTGGCAGGCAGCACCATAGCGCCATTCTCATCACTCATGCCCCAGTAATTGCCTTTCTTGTGTGGGATGAGGAATTTACCTTTTGCCGAAGTATGGCTAAAGGACAGCAGCACGATCAAAAAACATCCTATAAAAGGTACGAATGCTTTCATAAATAAATGGGGGGATTAAACCACCTCACCTTCCAAATCATAATCAAAGGCCTTTGTGATCTTTACGTTTACAAAATCACCTATAGGCAATGGCTTGTCGGCTGGTATCACCACTTCGTTATCCACTTCCACGCTGTCAAATTCGGTGCGGCCCAGGTAGCGGCCTGCTTCCCTCTTGTCTATGATCACCTTGTAGGTATTGCCTATTTTCTCCTGGTTCTTTTCGTAAGATATTTCCTGCTGCACTTCCATTATTTCCTGTGCGCGGGCTTCTTTCTCTTCGGCAGGTATGTTGTCGGCAAGGTCATGTGCGGTGGTATTCTCCTCATGCGAATAAGTGAATATACCCACGCGGTCCAGCCTGGTATCTACAAGGAACTGCTTCAGGTCTTCCACGTCATCGCGCGTTTCACCGGGGAAGCCGGCTATCAGCGTAGTGCGTACACAGATGCCCGGCACACGGTCGCGTACATTGGCTATCAGGTCGGTTATTTCTTCTCTTGTTATTTGGCGCTTCATAGCCTGCAGCATATTGTTCGATATGTGCTGTAGCGGCATGTCCAGGTAGTTGCAGATGTTTTCCCGCTCGCGCATTACATCCAGTATCTCCAATGGGAATTTGGAAGGGTAGGCATAGTGCAGGCGTATCCATTGCAGCCCCGGTATGTCCGACAAATGTTTCATCAGGTCGGGCAGGGCGCGTTTCTTATAAATATCGAGGCCGTAATAGGTAAGCTCTTGTGCTATGAGCATGATCTCCTTCACGCCCATGCTCACCAGCTTCTTAGCCTCAGTTATTACTTCTTCTATGGTCTTGGACACATGGCCGCCACGCATCAGCGGTATGGCGCAGAAGGAGCAGGTACGATTGCAGCCTTCTGATATTTTGAGGTAGGCGTAATGCTTAGGGGTGCTGAGCAATCTTTCTCCGATCAATTCCGCTTTGTAGTCAGCATTGAATTGTTTCAGTATCATCGGCAGCTCCATAGTGCCAAACCATGCATCCACCTCAGGTATTTCTTTTAGCAGGTCGTTGCGGTAACGCTCGCTCAGGCAGCCCGTTACATATACCTTATCCAGTTTGCCTTTGCGCTTCAGCGCCACTTGTTCCAGTATGGTATTTACGCTCTCTTCTTTTGCTTTGTCTATAAAGCCACAGGTGTTCACTACTACTATATTATGGTCCAACTTGCTGTTCTCATGCGTTACGTTAATGCCATTGGCATTCAGCTGGCCACCCAGTGCTTCACTGTCCACCATATTCTTGGAGCAGCCCAGCGTTATGATGTTTACCTTATCTTTAAGTAGAGTCCTCGTTTTCACAGTTTATATAGTCTAAAGTCTTAAGTAGAAAGTATAAAGTCGCTCTTTGTAATTTGGTCCCGATAGCTATCGGGATGGAATTTGGGATTTGTTTCTTGTTATTTGTACCCTGGAATTTACCCTGTTACTTTTTCCTCAGGAATATACGCACCGGCACACCGCTGAAATTAAAGTGTGTGCGGATCTTATTCTCCAGGAAGTTTTTGTAAGGTTCTTTCACCGAGTCGGGGTGGTTACTGAAGAAGGCAAACGATGGCACCGCCGTAGGCACCTGCTGCACAAACTTGATGGTAACGTTATACCCACGTGCCATTGGCGGCGGGTAGCGTTCTATCTCTTTCAGCATTACTTCGTTCAGCACAGAAGTAGTGATACGGCGGTGGCGGTTCTCATTCACCTCCAGCGCTTTCTCCATAGCCTGGAATATCCTTGTCTTTTCCAGCGCCGATACAAATATGATCGGAACATCTGTGAAGGGCTGCAATTTCTCTTTTATTTCCTTCTCCACATCGCGTGCGGTATTGGTCTGCTTGTTCTCTACCAGGTCCCACTTGTTCACCAGCAGCACTATGCCCTTGCCTTTGCGGGTCGCCAGGCTGAAGATGCTAACATCCTGCGCTGTCACGCCATTTTGGGCATCTATCAGCAGCATACACACATCAGCCTCATCCATGGCCCTTATAGCGCGTATCACCGAGTAGAACTCCAGGTCTTCATGTACATTCTTCTTTTTGCGGATACCTGCCGTATCTATCAGCACAAATTCTTTACCAAACAACTTGTAATGCGTATGTATCGTGTCGCGGGTAGTACCTGCCACATCCGATACGATGGTCCTCTCCTGGCTCACCAGCGCATTCAGCAGGGTAGACTTGCCGGCATTTGGCTGGCCTATGATGGCAAATTTTGGTACGGGCTTACCTTCGGCATCCAGCACCACATCGGCGGCATCATCTTCGTCTTTTATATGCACCACTATCTCATCCAGCATCTCGCCCGTGCCACTGCCTGAAATGCAGGACAGGAAGAAGGTATGGTCAAAACCAAGCGAATAGAACTCGGTGGCGTATAAAGAGCGCTCGTGGTTATCTACTTTGTTCACTACCAGTAATACAGGCTTAGAACTGCGGCGCAGCACATCGGCCATGTCCTCATCATAGGTGGTGATGCCGGTGGTGGTATCAGTTACAAATAATATAAGATCAGCTTCATCAAGGGCGATAAGCACCTGCTTACGGATCTCTTTTTCAAATACATCGTCCGATTTAGCTACAAAGCCACCTGTATCTATTACATTGAATGTCTTTCCGTTCCAGTCGGCTATGCCGTACTGCCTGTCGCGGGTCACACCGCTTTGGTCATCCACAATAGCCTTTCGCTGTTCTAATAAGCGATTGAATAAGGTGGACTTCCCCACATTCGGCCTTCCCACAATAGCAACTGTAAACCCTGGCATCTTTATTTTTTTTTAAGCGTGCAAAGGTACGACTTATATACAACAAATTACTATTTTTTTGAAGCAATATTGTTAAAATGGAAAAACAGTACCTTTAACGCTTAATATATGATATAGATGAAGAAGACGTTTATTTTATGTGCAATACTTATGGGTTTTGGCTTTTTTGCTAAAGCAGCCCCCGGCGATACAACATGGGTACAGGGAAATATTACTTACCTGGATGGATATGGCAATTATGATAGCGCAGTAGTTTTTCCTTCTGCAAGCGCCGGAGTTACATACCGTAAGATATATATGATCTTCACCTTAGGTAAACATATGTGCCCGGCCGGTTCTACTTATTGCGGCGATTGGGATTATACAGTACAAAACTACCTGATGGTGCCGGGGGGCGATACCCTGGAGATAGGCAGGTTGATCACACCATATGCCAACGCGGGTGCTCCCCGTACGCCGTGGACCTGGCAGCAGCATTATGTGTACGATGTTACAGACTACGCTACGCTCCTTCATGGTACTGAGTTTATGCGCATTTTCTATTCAGGATATTCAGGTGGTTTTACTGCCAATATAAAGTTTGCCTTTATCGAGGGTACTCCTGAGCGCACACCTATTGCCGTTCATCGCCTGTGGGATGGTAGCTGGGGCTATGGTGGCACTCCGGATATAAATTCACATTTCCCTGTTTTAGCAGAGACAGCCCCAACGGGTACGCAAACAGCTACTTTGAAATTTACAGTGACCGGCCACGGCAGTGATGCAAACGGCTGTTGCGAATTTGCTGCGCATAATTACCAGGTGATGCTGAACGGTGCATCAGTAGCAACGAAAACTATATGGAGAGACAATTGCGGAAGTGCAGAGCTATACCCGCAGTCCGGAACCTGGCTGTACCAGCGTGGTAACTGGTGCCCCGGCGCCATGGTTTATTCCAACTATCACGACCTGCCCGGTATTACTGCCGGTTCAACTTTCAATGTGGCCATGAATTTTGATGCTTATACCGGTGGTGGCAGTTATACTACAGATGGTGCACTTATTTATTATGGAGGCATGAATAAAACCCTTGATGCCTCTTTGGATGATATCATTGCGCCTACCAACGATGAGAATCATTTCAGGGAAAATCCTACATGTGGGTCTCCGGTCATTCATGTAAAGAACACGGGTGCAGCTACTATTGATTCTATTAAATTTCAGTATGGGATACAAGACTCTGCAATGCAGACATTTACATGGGTAGGTACATTGTCTCCTTTAGAGGATACTGATGTTACCCTTCCCGTACTTTCCCAATACAAATCTATATCAGGCACAGCAGGTGTTTATACATTTGTTGCGCAGATACAGTCCGTAAATGGCATGGCAGATGCAGATCCGACTAATGATAAAATGGCATCGCAATTTGTTGCAGCCCCTTTATGGCCCAATACCTTCAAGATACTCTTCAAACCCAATAATGAAGCAACCACAACGGGGGGCTCCATCAGCGAGACTGCATGGGCGATATACGATGTGAATAACAACATAGTGGCTTCCCGCACAGGTGCCACCATCAATACGGTATATGCAGATACGATAAACCTGCCCCTTTCCGGCTCCTACAGGTTGCAGATCTCCGATAGCAGCTGCGATGGCCTGCATTGGTGGGTATGGGATTCCGACCCAAGCGCCGGTGTAAACGCTGGCTACCTGAATGTGAAAAAACTCCCGGGCACCAACATCGCCATGAATGGTTACAGCTACAGCGGCACGTATAATAATGATTTTGGTTGTGGTTATACACAATATTTTTACGTGATCAATGCCGCGCAGGGTATCACCAACATTACATCAGGCGATGTATCTATAGAAGCATATCCTAACCCTGCGCAGAATGTTGTTAATGTAGATATTGCCGCTATCCAGCAGGTGAATGGCACTATCCAGGTGTTAGACGCATTGGGCAGGGTAGTTACTCAAACCAATTACTACAGCAGCCACCAGGCAATTAATGTATCGCAGTTGGCTAATGGTGTATATACAATAGCATATATCAACACCGCATCAGGCAACAGGCTTACCACAAGATTGCTGATCACTAAATAAATAATACTCAATACTATCAGACTAGCCGGGGCCAATCGCCCCGGCTTTTTCATGCCCGGGCCTATCAGTAACCTTTTCCTGTAAATGGTATAACAGATGTGGAAGATATTCGACAATCGCGGGTATATAAACAATGATATTATTCATTACACGCTGTGGTTCTTTACTTTTCCTTTTTGGGTAGTGCTGTTGGCATCATTTTAGTTACACGATTGTTAAACTACTCTTTTTAAGATAAGCGAACTATTAAACACAATGTCATGAAAAAAAATCTATGTCTGTTTTTTTGCGGATTTATTATGCTTGCACTTTCGGGTGCATGTTATGGTCAGTTGCAGGTGATCTCAACTATCGCCGGTAACTCGTCTGTTGCTCCCGGTTACAGTGGTGATGGAGGTGCTGCATCTGCCTCATTGCTCAACCATCCAGCCAGCGTCGCTACAGATGCCGCAGGAAATATTTATGTAGCCGATTTTGCCAATCACGTGGTGCGGAAAATAAGCACATCCGGTATCATTACCACATTTGCCGGTAATGGCACAGCAGGCTATACCGGTGATGGTGCCGCCGCAACAGCCGCAATGCTGAGTGGCCCTACAGGGCTCGCTACCGATGTCGCAGGCAATTTGTACATAGCTGATGCTGTTGGCAATGTCATTCGCAGGGTGTCTGCTACAGGTGTTATCTCCACATTTGCCGGAACAGGTTCCGGCGGTTACAGCGGGGATCTTGGCGCTGCTACTGCCGCGCAGATCAGTTCTGCGTATGGTGTGGCCACCGATAACCTGGGAAATGTGTACATCGCAAAAATAAAACCTTTTCGCTGGACGCATCAGAGAAGGTGAACTACAGCAGGCCCAGTATTGACGTTGCGTTCCGATCGGCGGCAGATGTTTATGGGGCGGGGCTGATATGTGTGCTTTTGTCCGGTGCCAATGCCGATGGTAGTGATGGCTTGGCGTACGTAAAAAGCAAGGGCGGTATGACCGTTGCGCAAGACCCTGCTACAGCTGAAGTGCCATATATGCCTGAACAGGCGATCCTTCATGGTGTTGTTGATCACATCATTGATGCCGATCAGCTGGCTGCATTCCTCAATCAGCTTTAACTTTCATGTGCAGTTAACTATTCTTTAATCCGGGCCGCCGCCACACCAGTATCTGCCACGCTACCTCTGTTATCGCAAGTATTACTATAGCCGCATAAGCCGGGTTGATGCCATTGGCGCTATTCATGCACACACCCGTAAGTGCGGTTACATAGAGGGCTATTGGTAAAGCAATGAGCAGGCACAGGCCGGGTACGCCCAGCGGTATGCGGAATGGGCGGTGCATATCCGGTGCCTTCAGCCGCATCTTTATCAGCGAGAAAAACTCAAGGAAAAGGCCCGCGCCGTATATGGTCACATCTATGACCACCAGGTCGGCAAAGGTGCGGAGGATCATAAAGCTCACGATCACCGAACAAACGATAATGGAGATATAAGGTGTTTGGAAGCGGGGATGTACAGCGCTTAGTTTCACCGGTAGCAGCCCGTCATCGGCCATAGCCTTGGGCACGCGCGATACCGAGAGTATATTGGCATTGTACAAGCCGATGGAGCTGGCCATGCCGCCGCAGGCTATGAGTATGCTTAGCCACCTGCCGCTAAGCAGGGTACCCAAGGCAGGGAAGCCCTGCTGGGTAAGATCAGCATAGTTGATGCCCGACTTTTGCGCCACGAAAATAACTGCAAGGTATATAGCCAACACACTTACAAACGCTATAGCTACAGATATGATGTAAGACCGTACGGGGTTCTCCACCTCCTCGGCATAGGTGGTGGCGCTGTCCCACCCAAGGAAGTTCCACATGATGGTGTACAAAGCCATGCCGAACAAAGGGAAAGTAGGCGTAGTAGCCACTGATGGCGGCACCGGGGCATGGCTGCTAATGAAAATGACGATCATCAGCACAAAGGGCATCAGCACCAGGTTACTGAGTATGAAAGACATTCGGCCTACCGGCACTATGCCTATTATATTCAATATCGCCGAACCCCATATAATGAACAGGCATGCCGGTATCTTATAAGCTTCCATACCGGGAAAGAGGTAGGACGTGTACTGTACAAAAAGAACAGGGTAGATGGCGAGGTCAACGAATGTATAGAACCACGTCCACATGCCCTCATAAAACCCGAAGCGCTTGCCGAGTGCGGTCTTCACCCATTTGTAATAACCGCCCGCCACAGGCATCATGCTATTTAGCTCCAGCACGGTAAGTATGGCAGGTATATCCCAGAGAAAAGGAACGATGCAGAGCAGTAGTATTGCCAGGTTATTGCCCGCATATTGCAGCAGCGGCTCCAGTCCGTATGGCCCGCCGGATACAGTAAAGAAGATAACAGCTGCCAGCTGCAAGGTCCGTATTTTCTTTGATGAGGCGCGCCCTGTCATGTGCAATACCTTTTCCGGTATTAGTTTAAAGGTAATGATTTAGCCTTATACTAATTGTTCAGTACAGGCAGTATCAGCATACTGGGGTGCTGGCTGTCGTGGTATATGCGTATCGTAGACTTGTGGAAATCCTGCTTTTTGGCTTTATAGATGTTCACGTATTTCTGCGGGTTCATATCCACCAGCGGAAACCAACTGCTTTGTACCTGCACCATAATGCGATGCCCTTTTTTAAAGGTATGCGCCACATCGCCTATTTTAAAGGTAACAGGTGTTACTTCGCCTGGCACAAATGGCGCGGGTTTCTCCATGCTGTTGCGGTAGCGCCCCCGCATGATCTCGCCATGAAACAGCATCTCATAGCCGCCCATGGGGTATTTGAGTACAGGTTCAGAGTCGTCATAGATATTCACACTGTTGTAGCTCAGGCTGTCCGGGAAAACATCAATAAGCTTCACTACAAAGTCGGCATCTGTGGTAGATATGGATACCTGTAAAGCAGCCACCACATTGCCGGTCAGCGTCACATCAGATTGCAGTATTCCGGTCTTGAACGCAACAACATCAGGCCTGCGCTCCGCAAACCGCTGATCATCTGTCATATAGTTGCGGGTACGGTTAAAGTGTACATCTTCTGTGTAAGGCACGGGACGGTGCGGGTCGCTTATGTATTCGCTGTAGCTGCTTGTGGCAGTGGGTGGTTTTGTATTCAGCACATCATTGTCTTGCAGGTAAAACCGTACGTCTTTTTTTGCAACAGGTGGCCATTGGTCAAAGTTGCGCCATTCATTGGCCCCGGTTACAAAGATCGTTGCCTTGGCTAGTTTAGATATGTCCCCTTCGCCCTTCAGGTAGTAATTAAAGAACGGCACCTCTATATTCTGCTGGTACCATGCCGATGTGTTGCTGCCAAAGTTGATGTTGCCCAGGTGTGTACCATCGTTATTGGCCCATTGCTCGTGGTACCACGGCCCCATTACCAGCTTATTGAACGCCTTGCCGGGGTTGGCCTTTTCTGCGGCCAGGTAGCCGTTCCATGCGCCCCAGTTGTCTTCTGCGTCAAAGTGGCCACCTACCCACAGTGTGGCGGGTTTCAGGTCTTTCACGGCCCGGCGGGCATCACGGTCTTTCCACCACGCATCGTAGTCGGGGTGGTTCATAATATCATTCCAGAAGGCTATGCTGTCGCCGGTAAGTTTGGTAAGTGAAGTCAGCGGCTCATGCTCCAGGTAAAATTTATAGTTATCGTGTACGGGGTAGCCGAAGGTTTTGGGCGGCACAGAGGTAGGCATGTGGTGCGGCACGCCAAAGCCAAAGCCAAGAGGAACATCATAGTCAAATTCATCCATGACGAAGAAGGCTCCGTTGTGGTGTATGTCGTCACCGCTATACCAATCTATACACGGGGCTTGCGG
>Ga0316218_1001743_pt1 | contig 22429 bp, 19 predicted proteins | sample TBH18003metaG_FD_203634 | JGI IMG/M metagenome (GOLD analysis project Ga0316218, IMG submission 203634) | Freshwater microbial communities from Trout Bog Lake, Wisconsin, USA - TBH18003 | ecosystem: Environmental > Aquatic > Freshwater > Lake > Hypolimnion/Profundal zone | place: USA: Wisconsin...
TGCACTGGCACTTTGGAAAAAGTCACATGGTCGGCGTTATCGCCAATATGCATACCGGCAATTGGGTTAAGGGGGAGGATTGCTGGCCGCATCTTGGGTAATCAAGCATTTGCCGTTGGCTCGCTGTACAAGATCAGAGACCGCGCGAAAAGGTATGACGCGTTCCAGTGCTCCCGGGAAGATATCGAAGGCGCCGTTGGTTGGCAGGTCACCGAAGCCAACCCTGGGCGGCACAGCACTTGCTTGTCGCATTGCAGTGCCGGCAGAATGTTGGTGGCCTAAGCCGAGACCATCGGTGCAAGTTGTTTGCCGAGAACCTCAGTAGGTCTATGGCTGCGCATTGCAGGGCCGTGGCGTCGGGCTTCCCTGTATCGCCTACCTGGACAAAATCACAAATGTTGGGTAGGCACCTGGTGACGAAGCTCAGTCTGCTGATTCTTGTCATTCACAAACACCAGCTGTGGCACATGGTCAACCACCTTGTCATCATGCACTTGGGCGAAGGACGCAATGATGATCAGATCGCCAACGGCCGCGCGGCGTGCTGCAGAGCCGTTAACCGAAATCATGCCGGATCCACGCTCGCCCTTGATGGCGTATGTGATGAAGCGCTCGCCATTGTTGATGTTCCAGATGTGGATCTGTTCATTCTCACAAATGTTGGCCGCATCCAGCAGGTTCTCGTCGATAGCGCACGAGCCCTCGTAGTGCAGCTCACAGTGGGTGACGGCGACACGGTGAATTTTGGATTTCAAAAGGGTCCGGAACATAGTCTCTCCAATTATTTTGATCAAACAGGCAGCAAGCCTTCCAACGAAGGCCGTAGTCTAGTACACGCCAATGAGACGGCCATAGCCCCATATGGCCGCTGAGTAATGGGGTGACGTCCACCTGACCCATGCTGAAACCGCACAATGCGGCAATGGAACAAACCACAGTCAAACGCTATCTGCCTTGGGTGGTCGCCACGGCGCTCTTCATGGAGCAACTCGACTCCACCATCGTCAACACGGCCATTCCATCGATGGCGGCAAGCCTTCAGGTATCGCCATTGAGCCTCAAGGGAGTGGTTGCCAGCTACATCTTGAGCCTGGCCGTGGGAATCCCGATCAGCGGCTGGATGGCAGACCGCTTCGGTACACGACGCGTATTTGCACTGGCTGTGGCGGTATTCACGCTGTCGTCCGTCCTGTGTGGGCTCTCCGTCAATGTTCCCATGTTGGTCGCCGCCAGAATTCTTCAGGGCATTGGGGCGGCCATGATGATGCCAGTGGGCCGATTGGCGGTGATTCGTACTTTCCCGAAATCCGAGTTGCTGGTGGCGATGAACTTTGTGATCATCCCGGCACTCATTGGACCGTTGCTGGGGCCCACCGTTGGTGGACTCATTGTTCACTGGCTGTCTTGGCGCGACATCTTTTTCGTCAACGTACCAGTTGGTTTGACAGCTCAGTGGTTGATCCACCGCTATATGCCTGACTACCGCAGCGATGATCCGGGCGCACCTGATCTCGTTGGCTTTGTCCTGTTTGGAGCGGGAGTCGCTTTGCTGTCCTGGTTGCTCGAGGTGTTCGGCGAGCACCGTATTGACGCCACATCAGCCGCTGTGCTGTTGGCGATATCCATCAGTTTGCTCCTGGCATATGGTGTGCACGCAAGCCGAACTGAGTTTCCCCTTTTGCGTCTGACCCTGTTCAAAGTGCGCACCTTCCGCGTGTCCGTGCTGGGTGGATTCGTGACCCGGTTGGGATTGGGTGGCATGCCATTCCTGCTGCCCTTGCTGTACCAGCTGGGCCTTGGCCTGCCCTCTTGGCAATCGGGCTTGCTGATGATGCCGGCGGCTGCTGCAGCGATGGGCATGAAGTTGGTTGCGGCTCGCGTCCTGGCCCGCTTTGGCTTTCGCAAGGTGCTGATCGTAAACACCCTGATGATTGGCGTCACCGTCTCCTTGTTCTCCTTGGTCGTCGCCAACACACCGCTATGGGGCATCGTCGCCCTGAGTTTGGCCCAGGGCTTCTTTAACTCCCTGCAGTTCACCAGCATGAACGCCATGGCCTATGCGGACATTGACCCCAGGGACTCCAGCATGGCCAGCACCATGGGCAGCTCCATGCAGCAGTTGTCCATGAGCTTTGGACTGGCTTGTGGCTCACTTGTGACCGCCTGGTATCTTGGAGATGTCCCGCAATCGGAAAAGCTGGCAGTCACCAGCGCGCTGCACCATGCCTTTTTGACTTTGGGTGCAGTGACTCTGATCTCCTCATTGTCGTTCTGGACATTAAAACCAGACGATGGAATTGCGGTCAGCCAAGGAGCGCAAGTACCTGCTTGAACGGTATCCCCGTGGCGTGGCAGTCTACGCGCCCACTGCTAACATTAGCATCCAACATAACGATTGGCGAACGCGAAGACCTCGGCTCGCAGCAACGGCCTTGTCTTGGGACTGAGGAAGATCTCGTCACCCGATGCGCGTTCGATGGCAATTCCGTCTTCGACAAGGGTAAACACATTGCTTGCACGAGGTCTTGAATGGCTGTGAGTCGCTAAGATCACCTTGCCGACCAAATTTCAGCAACAGATTGCCAATGTCACACCCACCAGCCCTGAATGGTTCAATTGCCCGCAACATTTTTAATGAACCATCACTCACGGGGTCGTTGCATTACCGCTTCTGCACTGGCAGTTGCCAAGCCGATAGGCCAACTGGAGGTGGTGTTGAGATTTCTCCGGGAAAATGGCGGTGCGGTGTATGTTGGGCGAAATTTCATTCGCGCTTGCGCAAAGGCATTTGACACCCGATGAAATTTCTACATTCGGTTATGACCATTGTCGGCTGGGCTTTTGCCATCGCAGTCATTCTTTCGATGCTCGGCATGGGCTCCATGCATATGCACTTTGGACCACTTGATCTGAAGTTCCCATTTCACATTCGTTGGTAGCCAGTCATCCACTTCACTTAGATTGCCGTTTGAACCCGAGGTCAGAGGGCTCAGCGTTGCTGACTGCCTTAGAGTAGCCCTGACAGGCCCTTCGCTGTGATCGTTCTGTCGCAAGGGCCATTGCGACACATACTGGGCTTGGTGGCGTTGCGGTTGTGCGCGATGCTGGAGCTCCTTAATTGAAAAACGCGGCAAGGGCTAGGTCTTTCAATTAAGGAGCTCCAGCGCTGGACCAACAGTACCCCCTCAGGGCACCGTGTTTGGTTAGCGCTTTTTTGCCTTGGATGCCGTTGCACCTGATGCCGCCAATACGTTTGCCTTGTCCAAGGCGGAAACTAGCGTGCTTTCAGCTGTGGAAGCAGCTGCTTTCAAGCTCTTGGCAATTTCGGCAAATGCTTCTGGGGCCGGATGGCTTTTCTCAATAGCGTCAACGGTTGCGTGAAACTGGTCGACGCTGAGCGAGGTGGCTTCTTTGAGGTTCTTCGCAATCAGTGCCATACCCGCTTCCGACGCGGCCTTGAAAGCTTCAAGTGCAGCTTGTGTGTCCTTGACGTTTTTCATGGACTCAGCCGACTCCTCAAAAATCGTCTGTGCATCCTTGGCTTGGCGTTGTGCCAGATCTGCCCAAGCCTTCAGGTTGTCTTGAGCGGGCTTGATTGCATCCTGCAAAGCGGCTGGACTGAACTGGGGGATGGACTCGGTCATGGTCTTGGCGATAGCTTCGAAGGGGGTATTTTTAAACATATGGACACCTTTGGTTGAATTGTTGCGATGCAGCAATTGTGAGGCAATTTTTTGCTTTGTCTACTCCTCCTGTTGAGCCTCAGTACTAATGCCTTGACGACTTGGTACGCTGGCCGTTGAGAAGGGCTGGTAAATTGTCAGTGACGCAGCGGCCATTCAGCAATTCGCAAGAGGCAGTTTAGCTAACCAGACCGCCAGAATGCGAGCTCCATTGGCGCTACCATTCCGATCATGGAGCATCAACCTACTCCACCACCACAAGCCATGCCCGGGTTGTGGCGCGAGCGTGGCGGTGTTGACGGTTTGGTTCGACTGAACGTGCCAGCAGTGACGCGCGGCATGGTGGTGGTGGCAAAGCAGGTCGGGGCTTGGTCAGAGGACTTGGATGCTGTGTCCTGAGTCCTTGCAACCGCGCTTGGCAACGGATAGAGCCATGTCAGCTCAGTCTGTCACGCCACTATTTACCCCCCACAACAATGGTTTCCTAAGAAAACGCAAGGCAGAAAAGGCCCACAAATGAATTTGACCCACTGTGAACGATGTGGAAAGTCGGTACCGCACCACGACATCACACACTACACTACAGATGCGCAAACCGTGATTCTGTGTACGCAATGCTTCAACGCCGATGTTGCTGAGCGCTCCGGTCTCGTGGACTTTGACAATCACCGGCTGGATCCGATCGCAATCACAGCTGCTGACGGTGTCATTCACCAGTTCCATTTCCGCACACGCCTATTGGGCGACATCGTGACACTGGAAGCGTTTGAGCTGAAAGAGGGGGAGCCTGCTGGTTACCAATTTCAATTGATCGGGGAACCTGATGAAGACAGGTTCATCCAGTTAGGGCGCTTGGTCGCAAGAATTCGAAGCACGCTGGCCACCAAGTACCTTGAGGATGGCCCATACGGCATGCAGGTCAAAGACATGGAAGTCAAAGGCAAGATCGAAGCCGACATGTCGGACCCATCTGACTTGTACGGGGCAACAACGCTTCCCATGATGGTGATTGATGGTCGGGAGGTGTCATGGGAGCAGTTCGGTGAAATGCTGATGACCTTCGAGGGCTTTCAGTTCAAGCTGCAAATCATTGACAAGAGTGAAGACTTGGAAAGTTGATCAAAAGGTTTGCGGTTTCGGTCCACTGCCAACGTGCGCTATTCTCCATCCACCTGGCTTCCTTGGAAATCGATGACCTTCAAATTTCATGACGAGAACGTGATCCCGACTGGCGACTGGATTTACGTGTTTTCATCCAACCTCGCTGGCAAGCATGCCAAGGGGAAAGCAAGGATTGCCAGGGTGAACTTCAGGGCGGAGTTCGGAGTCGCCCAGGGGCGCACATCTAATGCCTATGCCATCCCCACACACGACAAGCATATGGCAGCACTATCGATTGATTCGATCAAGGCCGCAATTGAGGCATTCCTGCGCTATGCACATGAGAATCAGAAACTCAATTTCTTTGTGACACGCATTGGCTGCGAGGACAGCGCGTTTAGCGACGAACAGATGGGTCCGCTATTTGCCAGCGCTCCTGAAAATTGCTCCCTACCTAGAAGCTGGAAGATCTATGCTCATGGCAAGTCTTCGAGTTTTGTCGAAGTGTCTGCCGGTGTACCGTCTGTCACCTTGCATCAGCTAAGATGAAAGCCACCATGGAACAGCAAACCAGCATTCCCCACTCCTTGCCCGGTCTGTGGCGCGAACGCGGTGGACTTGACGGACTTGTGCGGCTGGACACCCCTGCGGTTACCGCCGGAATGGTGGTAGTGGCCAAGGAAGACGAGCCCTGGCAGGACAGGCCTGAGCTGAGGTGGCAGGTGTGGCCTGAGGATCTGGAAGCCGAGTCTTGAACATGAGCTTTGACGATGATTCCTTTCGCGCAAAGGTGGATGACTACCAGCAGCGTGGCGCGATCGCTCAGGTTAAAGCAGCGCAGGCCTATGGCAGATTGCTCAGCCTAGCTGAGAACCAAGACTCCGGCCAAGTCCGCCATGTTGCCCGGTTTTTAGCGGCAACTTACAACGGTGCTGAATTCACTTTCGATCTTTTTGACCTGCGTGCCCTGGACGTGGCGATCAGCGACGACATGCTGATCTGTCTTGACGCTCTGCGCTGGGGCAAGGCTGACCTCTGTCAACTGGTCCCCGATGGTGGCAACCGCATGCTGGCTGTGATTGATCAATGGGGATTGCGGCCAACCGAAACCTGAAGTCCTGGGATGGTGCTGGCCATCCAACAGGTCCATGGATCAAATAAGACGACCGTGTTGGAAGACGGTCTTCGTTACAAGTCCAAGGTTGGTGGTTCACCGTTTGCTGGAAATTCGCATTTGGGCAATGCAACGAAGTCGTGTTTTCTTTGTGGCAAACACCGGCCGCAGAAGGAGATGATGACCCGCAAGCTCATTGGCAAGTCTCAGGCGGTGTGCTCGCCAAAGTGCTGAGTCCAAAAAAAGGGCCCCGAAGGGCCCAATCTCAATAGAAGATAGATCCGCCTTCTCGTCAGACGAGAGCTGCGTCGGCCTCAACAGCCGGTTCATTGGCAACCACCGCCGGTGCTGCCGATTTGGAAACTGCCTTTACCTTTTTAGAGACGGACGCCTTTGCATTTTTTGCGGGCTTGGCTTTCACTTCCTTCGCGGGCGGTACTTCAGCTTTGATCGCTTTTGCCTTCTTGGCCACGGCAGGTTTCACTGTCTTCGTAGGCGCACTCTTCACAACGGGCTCTGCTGCGGGAGCCGCTGCAGAGCCGAGCAGCTGATATGTTCCACGGCCCACTTGTTTCACTGCGCCGGTAGCGACGATTTTCTTCAGGGAAATGCCGACAGAGCCCAAAGGCAATCCGGAGCCGACCGACATCGTGTTACCAGTGATAACCGTAGGGGCTCCACCCTTCAGGGTACCTTGCAAAAAGCTCAACAGTTTGTTGTCGTTTGCGGTAAGTGCGACTGCTTGGCGCCCACCTTTTTTGGCCTTCTTTGAACGGGCCCTCGGGGTGCCCATGAAACGTTTTGAGCGGCCCATGCTTGGATTTATATCGCGCGAAGAAATGCTGGCCGTGATCGGCACACCGGGTAGTAGTTGGGTCAGTCAGCGTGACCATTTGCTATTGGGACTGCTCTACAACACCGGCGCGCGGGTTTCCGAGATTATTGGCGTACGAGTTGCGGACGTGATTCTCGATAGTGCGGCTTGCGTCCACCTGCACGGCAAGGGACGCAAACAGCGAACGGTTCCACTATGGCATTCAATCGCCAAGGAAACCAAGGCATGGCTGAAGTTCAACCCGCTTCTGGGCGCCACCTCAGCACTGTTGCCCAACCGTCAGGGCGAGGCCATGACACGCGACAACGTGACCAAGCGCCTTGCCTTGGCCGTGGCCACCGCAGTAAAGACAACGCCCACCTTGGAGAAGCGACAACTCTCACCGCACACGATTCGTCATACCACTGCCATGCATCTGCTTCAGTCTGGGGTGGATATCAGCGTGATTGCGTTGTGGCTGGGCCATGAGAGCCCATCGACGACCCACCAATACGTGGAGGCCGACCTAGCAATGAAAGACCGCGCACTGGCTCGTTTGCAAGAGCCGGATGAAACAGTTCTGCGCTACCGTGCACCAGACTCACTTTTGGAGTTCTTGAAAACCCTTTGAATTATGCAGACCAAATGAGCATGCCGAGCGCCCGTTCTCAATGGCATCGGCAGGCTCAAGCGCAGCGATATTCATAACTGGGTGCTATGCATAAGGGCACTTATGAATAGCTATCCATAAGTGCCCATAGAAGTCAGTGAACAAAGTCAGAACCGGCCGTTCGTGGCGGCGGCCAGGAAAGCTAAAGCGGTCACACAAATTACGGATCGGTTCATCACTCAGCGTCAAGCGTGAACATGCCGCTGCACCAGCAGCTCAAAATCGACAACCGGCACTGGCCGGCTGAACAGATAGCCCTGGTAGGTATGGCAACCCAGACTGGCCAGAAAGTCGCGCTGCGCCTCGGTCTCGACGCCTTCGGCCATCACGCCCAAACCCATGCTGCTGGCCATTGCGATGACGGCCCTGGAAATCGCCGCATCGTCGAGGTCCATCAGGATATTGCGCACGAAGCCCTGGTCAATCTTGAGCCGCTCCAGCGGTAGCCGCTTGAGATAGGCCAGCGACGAGTAACCGGTGCCGAAGTCGTCAATGCCAAAACCGACACCGATTGCCTTGAGCGCGTTCATTTTCACGATCACGTCCTCAGCGTCTTCTATCAAAACCGACTCGGTCAGCTCCATCTTGAGCAGTTGCGCATTGGCGCCGGTGCGCTTCAGTGCTGCGAGCACCTGGTCAACGAAGTTGCTCTTACGAAATTGCCGGGCACTGACATTAACCGCAATGCTCAGGTGCGCCATGGCTGGCTGGCTGGCCCACAGCACCAACTGCTGGCAAGCGGACTCCAGCACCCAACGGCCAATTGGCAGAATCATGCCGTTCTCTTCAGCCAGCGGTATGAACTCGGACGGCATGACCATGCCGCGTTTCGGGTCAAACCAGCGCACCAAGGCTTCAGCGCCGACGATGCCTTCGCTGTCCGAGACCTGCGCCTGGTAGTACAGGACAAACTGCTGGGCCTGGATTGCCTGTTGCAGAGCCGTCTCCAATTTCACCCGGGCTTCGACCGCGGCTTGCATCTGCGGATCAAAGAAGCGCAGCGTGTTGCGCCCGGTGGACTTGGCCTGGTACATGGCCAGCTCGGCCCGCTTTAAAGGCTCAAGCACATCTTCATACTGATCGCCGAAGAAGGTCATGCCAATACTGGCTGTGCACGAAATCACAGAGCCGTCCAATTGATAGGGCTCGTTGAGTGCCTCCAGCAGCTTTTGCGCCAGCGTCTCCACCTGCCAGAGTGCCTTTTGTGGGTCCGGGCTCAAAGCATCCATAAGCACGGCAAATTCATCACTGTCCAGGCGCGCCACGGTGTCGCCGTCTCGTGCCGCTGCGCTCAGTCGTTTGGCAGCGCGTTGCAGCACCTCATCGCCCTGCAAATGCCCGATGGCATCGTTGAGGTTCTTGAAATTGTCCAGATCGAGCATCAGCAGTGCGCACTGGTGCGGCCGGTCTTCTACTGCTGTGATTGCTTGTTGCAGTCGGATGATCAGCTTTCGGCGATTGGATAAACCAGTCAGCAGGTCGGTATAAGCCAGATCGTCGATTTGTTTCTCTGCCGCCTTGTAGATGGAGAGGTCGCTGAAGGCGCCAACATAGTGGGTCAGCAGCCCGGCATCGTCCTTGACGCTGCTGATGCTCAGGTGCTCGGGGTAGACCGTGCCGTTCTTGTGCCGGTTCCAGATCTCGCCCTGCCAGGCACCTAGGCGGCTGATGCTGCCCCACATGGCGGCGTAAAAGGCTGAGTTTTGCCGACTGGAACTGAGCAGGCTCGGTGTTTTGCCAACAGCTTCTTCAGCCGTGTAGCCGGTGATTTCAGTAAATACCTTGTTGACCCGCAGAATCACTTTTTTCTCATCGGTGATGAACATGCCTTGCTGGGATTCGAAGGCTCGGGCAGCAATGCGCTGGGCTTCCTGTGCGGCCTTACGTTCGGTCATGTCGCGTGTGATTGACAGGATGCAGGGCACGCCACCAAGGGTCATAATACTGGCCGCCATCTGGGCGCTGACGATTTTTCCGACCTTGGTAACGAAGTCCGCTTCTAGGTTTTCACAGGTGCCTTGGAGCTGCAAAGCTAGCACTAGCCTTTGTCGATCACCCAGGTTGCGCCAGATATTGATTTGCCGCGAAGTCCTGCCTAAGACTTCATCGCGTGTCCATCCGGTCAGGCGCGTGAAGCCTTGATTGATGTCCAGATACAAACCGTCGGCAAGGCGGTTGATATTAATGGCGTCGGGGCTGGTCTGGAACGCCGTACGGTAGCGTTCCTCGCTCTCGCGCAGGGCGGTCTCGGCCTTCTTTTTCTTGCTGATGTCACTCAGGGCAATGCGAATCTGCGCGGTGCCATTGCCGACGGGTCTCTTCTCACCTTCCAGCAGCGCCTGAAACACGCTGCCATCGCCGCGTTGCAGGCCCAATTCGACACTGCCTATGCCGTCGCCCTTCGTCAAGAGCAGAAGAATCTTGGCCCAGCCACCCTGGTCTTCGGGGATGACGAGGTTGGTAAAGCGGCGCTTCAGCAGCTTCTTGCGCTGCACGCCCAGCAGCGTCACGGCTTTGAGGTTGAGATCCAGGATCAGGCCGCTCAGGTTCAGCGTCAGATAGCCCAGCGGGGCGAACTCGTACAGATCGACATAGCGGTCACGCGATTCCTCCAGTGCCTGCTGCGCCTCGCGCAAGGCCTCGTTCTGTATTTCCAATTCGATCTGATGCACCTGCAGCTCGTGCATCAGATCCGTGGCCGCTGGCCCCTCGGCCTGTGGCGTTTTTGCCAACTTCGCCTCGGCTGCGGCCCGCAGCAGTGGATCTTGCGCTATGTTTTTTTTGGTCGGGTTCACGGCTTTTGCAGGGGCTCAATGGCCACCATCGCCAGCAGGATCAGTTCGGTGTTGCCCATCGCGGTGACGATGCGTCTGGCATTGAGCACCATGCGCCGCTGGCCCAGGCCGACAAAGTCATGCTCGACGACGTAAGCCTCCATCACCTGATTGCGCGGGAGAATGTTTTCCAGCAACTCGCGCAAGGCGGCAATGTCCCACTGCCCGTTGCCCAGCTTGTAGATCTTGCGCCCCACCGTCTCATCCGGCGTGACCTTGAAGTGCTGGTAAAAGGAACGGCTGGCCGAGACCACCTCCAGTTTGTTATCGAGCACGATCAGAGGCTCGGCCACGGTGTTGACGATCCCTTCGGCCAGTTCTCTGGCCAGTTGTGTCGCTGCCGTCTGCGCTGCCGCGAGTTCGCTGATGGCGCGCTGGGCGGCCTCGCTCGCGAGCTTGAACTCGGTCACGGCGGTGAAGGTCAGCACCACGCCCTCGATCACGTTATCGAACGTGCGGTAGGGCTGGATGCGCGCCAGATACCAGGCGCCGTCCAGATTAGAGGTGATGTCGCTTAAAGGGCGCCCGACGTCACTGCCGATCAGTCGGTAGACCTTGACCGCCGCCGACGTGTAGCGCCGGATGACCAGTTGGTGGTCCAGGAACAGGGTGCCCGTGCCAACGCTGTCGAGCAGGTTTTTCATGTCGTTCTGGATGTTGGTCAACTGCTCGATCTTGGCATTGAGTTCGGAGTTAACGGTGATCGTTTCTTCGTTGAGCGACTGCAGTTCTTCTTTTGAGGTTTCCAGTTCTTCGTTGGAGGACTGCAGCTCTTCGTTGGTGGACTGCAGTTCCTCGTTGGTCGATTTGAGCTCCTCGTTGGAGGCCTGCAGGTTCTCTTTGCTATAGGCGAGTTCGCGTTCCAACTCCTCGATGCGCGCGGCCTCGGCCGATGTCGCCACGGCGCGTTTGGGGCGTCCCGGTTTTGCGGCGGCCTTGTCGGGCGTCTGGTCAGTCACTGCAGCGTCTTCGAAGCTGACCAGCAGCAGCGACTCGCCGCTCTTGTCGCGCGTCAGGGCGCGCACGCTAAAGCGCACCAAAGAGAAGCCGCCATTGGTTTTGACCGAAACCTCGCGCTTCAAAGTCGGTTCAGCTTGCACGGCCGCCGTGTTGATGGCCATGCGCAGCTCGATCTGCAAGCCCTCGCGCGCCATCTCGATCACGTTGTTGCTGACCGGTCCGGGAGCCGGACGCAGGTAGCGCCCGGTATCACCATGCACATACAGGATATTGCCTTTGACATCGGTGGTGACCGATGCCGGCGCGTAGGTCTGGAGCAGCGCATGTGTGCTCAGTACAGCGATGCTGTTGCCATCACCGACGCGGGCTTTGACGGTCGGCGCGGCGAACGCTGTTCTTGCGGCCTTGTCGGCGCTCCAGGTCTGGTCGGCGCTGCCTTGGCGCCAGGGCGCGGCTAGGGCATGCTTGGCGCGGTAGAACTTCCATTTGCGGTCGATGCTGGCGAACAGGTCGGGATGGCTGATGATGCTCTCCGAGGTAGACAGGAACAGCACCCCGGCGTTCTTCAAGGCATAGTGAAAGTTGGGAATCAGGCGGGTTTGCGCTTCGGCCTCGAGATAGATCAACAGGTTGCGGCAGCTCAGCAGGTCGAGCTTGGTGAAGGGTGGGTCCTTGATGACGTTTTGCACGGCGAAAACCACCATGTCGCGGATCTCTTTCTTGACCTTGTAGCCCGCATCGTCCTTGTTGAAGAAGCGGCGCAGGCGCTCGGGCGTGATGTCCTGTGCGATGTTGGGCGGATAGTGTCCGACGCGCGCCACTGCGATGGCGTCGTCGTCGAGGTCGGTGGCGTAGATCTGGATGCCCAGTTCCTGCTCATGGCGGGCGCGCAGTTCGTCCTGCAGTTCGGCCAGCAAGATGGCGATCGAGTAGGCCTCTTCGCCGGTGGCGCAGCCAGCTACCCAGACACGAAAGGCGTAACCGGCTGGCTTGCCCGCCAGCAGCTCGGGCAGGACCGTCTTCTTGAGAACGACAAAGGCCTCGGGGTCGCGAAAGAAGCTGGTGACGTTGATCAGCAGTTCCTTGAACAGCAGTTGTCTCTCTTGGGGGTTTTCGCGCAGGAAGCGCGCGTACACCGCCTCGTCCTCGATGCCGTGCTGGGCCATGCGGCGCTGAATGCGCCGCCCGATGGTGCTTTTCTTGTAGAGCGAGAAGTCGTGCCCGGTGCTACTGCGCAGTTGCAGCAGGATCTGGTTAATGCCGGAGAGAACCTTCTCGGGCACAACCGCTGGCACGGAAAGCCGATAAGCCGCCTGGCGCGTCACTTCGAGCAGTATGGCGGGCATCTGTTCGACCGGCAGGATGTGGGTGGCGTAGCCCGATGAGATGGCGCTTTGCGGCATGCCGTCGTATTTGGCGCTGGAGGGTTCCTGCACCATGCAGACGCCGCCAGCACCCAGGATGGCGCGCAGGCCCAGCGTGCCGTCGGTGGCGGTGCCCGAGAGGACGACGCCGATGGCGCGCTCGCCCTGGTCTTCGGCCAGCGAGCGCAGGAAGCCGTCGATCGGCATACGCTGGCCGCGTACCATTTCGGGCACCGAGAGTTGTAACAGGCCGCCCAGGATGCCCATCTCGCGGTTCGGCGGGATGATGTAGACGTGATTCGCCTCAATTCGCATCTGGTCGAGCGCCTCGAGCACCGCCATGCTGGTGCAGCGCTGAAGGATTTCGGTCAAAAGGCTGACATGGCCGGGGTCAAGATGGGGCACCAGCACGAAGGCCATCCCGGTGTCGGCAGGGCAGGCGCGAAAGAAGGCCTCGAAGGCTTCCAGACCGCCGGCGGAGGCGCCGATGCCGACGATGGGCATGGCAGGAGTAACGTCGGCCACTGCAGGTACGCCAGGCACCTCATCCGTTGCTGCGGCTGACTTGATGGTTTTCTTGTAAGCGTCCGGCCAGTACCGTTATTGCCCCAGCCTGAAGGGGTGTGCAATATCGGGTGAGTTGCACTCCATTGGTGGTGTGCACTCAACCCCGTTAAGTGCACACCATGCAAGAGTCGAATTTATCCCCTGGCACCGCCACAAAGCGTCGTCACAGCGCCGCCTTCAAACGCAAGATTCTGGAACTGATTGAGCAACCCGGCGCATCCGTGGCCGGCGTTGCGCTGGAACACGGCGTCAACGCCAATCTGGTGTTCAAGTGGAGGCGCGCCAAGCTCACCCGCAAGCGTCCTGCAGGGACTGCTGCCGGCCAAACGGTGCTCCTGCCGGTATCCGTTGATTCTCAAGAATCGTATATGCCGGTTGCGCCTGGTGTTCGCCCTGCGGTGGCCAAGGAGGGCGTCATCGAGATCCATCTTGCTGGTGCCCGCCTGGTGCTGCGTGGCAGCGTTGATCCGACCAATTTGCGCAGTGTCGTGCTGGCACTTCGGGAAACAGCATGATCGGATTGCCCTCGGGCACGCGGATATGGCTTGCCGCCGGACTGACCGACATGCGCCGTGGATTTGATGGTTTGGCCGCGCTTGCGCAAAGCGCGCTTGAGCAGGATCCGTTTAGCGGTCACGTCTTCGTGTTTCGAGGCAAGCGCGGCGACATCATCAAGCTGTTGTGGTGGGACGGACAGGGCTTGTGCCTGTTTGCAAAACGATTGGAGAGAGGCCGTTTCATCTGGCCACAGGCGGTGAGCGGCTCAGTGGTTCTGACACCGGCGCAACTGTCGATGCTGCTCGAAGGAATTGACTGGAGAATGCCGGTTCGCACGGCGCGCCCCACGCGCGCGGTATAGGTATTTACTCTGCAGCAAATGGCAATTCGGTTGACAGTGAAAGCCCTCTGTTTCATTGGCGAATTTGCTGGCAAAGTAATGCCCCATGAGTTCCGAAGCGCTGCTACAGACCATAGAGACCTTGACAGAAGATGTCTCGCAGCGCGACGTCACGATCAAGGCCCTGCGCCTGACCATCGAGAAGCTCAAGATCGAGCTCACGCACCTGAGGCGCATGCGCTATGGCCGCTCCAGCGAGAAGTTGGATGCCGCCCAAGCCCAACTGGAATTGCTGAGCGCGGCACTCGCGCCGCTGGTGCCGGTCAATGCAGCAGTGGACGACACAACGGGCGCAGCAAGCAGCAATGTTGCTGACCTGGAAGACGAGCGCAAGAAACGCAGCAAGAAATCCGCGCAGCCAGCGCAGAGTGGATTGCCTGCGCACCTCCCCCGCGAAGATGTGGTTCACAGCGCCTGCGCACCCGATTGCAAATGCGGCGCCTGCGGCACGGGGCTGCAGCAAATTGGGCAGGACGTATCTGAAGTGCTGGACTACGAGCCCGGCAGTTTCAAGGTCATCCGCCACATCCGTCCGAAGTTCGCCTGCACCCAATGCCACACGGTCAGTCAGGCACCGGCGCCGAGTCGGCCGATTAACCGTTGCATGGCCGGCGCCGGCTTGCTGGCCCAGGTACTGGTGAGCAAATACTGCGATCACCTTCCTTTGTACCGGCAAAACCAGATTTACGCCCGCGCCGGCATTGACATCGAGCGCTCCACCCAGTGCGACTGGGTGGCGGGCTGCGCGAGCTTGCTCGAGCCGCTGGTGCACAGCCTGCAAAAGTATGTCCTGAGCGCCTACAAGATCCATACCGACGACACGCCGGTACCGGTATTGAGTCCTGGACGTGGCAAGACCAAAACTGCTCGACTATGGGTATACGCCCGCGATGACCGAACGTGGGCTGACCCCTCGCCACCGGCGGTGTGGTACCAATATTCGGAGAACCGCAAGGGTGAGAATCCAAGACGTCATTTGAGCGGCTTTGCGGGGGTATTGCAGGCGGATGCCTATGCTGCTTATGACAGGATCTTTGCGGACGGTCGAATCATCGAGGCTGCATGCTGGGCGCATTGCCGTCGAAAATTCTACGAAGTCCATGAGCGGCAGGACCACGCGCCCGGTACGCTGGCCCACCAGGCGTTGCTGCACATTGGCAAACTCTACGCCATCGAACATGAGGTCCGCGGCAGGCCCGCTGAGCAACGCCACACTTACCGCCAGGCGCATGCCAGACCACTCCTGCTGCAATTGCATCGCTGGCTGACCGAGACCCTGTCGCAGCTCTCGGCCAAGTCGCCCATGGCGATGGCCATTGGCTACGCGCTGAGCAACTGGCGCGCCCTGAATGTTTACGTCGACGATGGGCGCATTGAGATTGACAACAACACGGCCGAGCGTGCCCTGCGCGGGGTTGTGCTGGGACGCAAGAACTTCTTGCACTTCGGCGCCGACAGCGGTGGCGTCCGTGCGGCGGTCATCTACAGTCTGATCGGAACCTGCAAACTCAACGGCGTTGATCCCTATGCGTATTTGCGTCATGTGATCGAGAGAATTGCGGACCACCCCATAAACCGGGTTGCAGAGTTGCTGCCGTGGGCGGTTGCCGAACGCCTCAACGCTGCCCGCCAGAACCTGCGCCTGGCGGCCTGAGAAGCTGCGCCTTTGGCAAAATGGTGTCCATGAATGACACCAAGCTGATTGAGGCGCTGTCAAACGCCAGCAGCCTCGAACTCTTCGAACTCAGCAACATCATTGATCGGCTGTTGGCTGACCCCAGACGCATCGTTGCCATACGCAACAAGCTCAACTTGGGCAAGTCCGTACAGTTCATGGATTGGCGCACCGGTCAGATGCGCTCTGGCAAGGTGGTCGCTATCAAAGACTCGCAGGTAACCATCAACGAGGAGGCCAGCAGATTGCAGTGGAAGCTGTCGTATGCGGCCATCGATCCGGGTGAGAACAACGAGCCTGTCGAAAGTTCATCGCCTGTCAACGATCAGCCAGCGCCCAAGAAGTTGGGTCCCAACGACTTCCGCCGCGGGGACAAGGTCTCGTTTACGGACAAGTATTTGCAACCACAAATCGGAACGATCACGCGCATCAATCAGCGAACCGCTTCCGTCGAATGTGATGGCGGCTCTGGCTGGCGTGTCCCGTTCGCAATGCTGCGCCACGTGATGGACATCTGACGGCAAGCCGCGCTCAAGTCAAGAACGGTACAGGGCGGACGCTTACGTTTTCTTGGTCATCATGAAGGTTCATTCACCCAGAGTGGGCATTTCTGCGGATGGTAACTCGATCCAAGGGCCACAGGACACCTAGCTGTTTGGTAAAGACAGGCAAATCAATGGCTAAGGACGCGGCTCGGTGCGCCTTTCGATCATGAAGGTGACGCGATTTCGACCCGCCGCCTTGGATTGGTACATCGCGGCATCGGCGAATTTCAATAGTCCTTCAGCGCTTTTGTGTTGTGGCTCTATCAGTACAACGCCGATGCTGACGCTGCCGTGGTGCTCAATGGTTTTAGATTTGCTGCTGGCCGGCAGCAGGTAGGTCTCGGCCAACGCCGAGCGGATTTTTTCAGCTAACTTTTTGGCCTGTTCTACGGCATCGGCGTGGTCGGTTGTCAGGTCGCCCAGCAGCACCACAAATTCATCACCGCCAATGCGTGAAACGGTGTCCACCGCGCGTACACAGCTAAGTAGCCGAACAGCAACCTCCATCAACAGCGCATCCCCAATGCCATGACCGTGCTCGTCGTTAAGTGGTTTGAACTTGTCCAGGTCCAGAAACATCAGGGCGCCGTAGTTGTCGCTACGCTGGTTGGCGGCGAGCGCCTGTCCCATGCGGTCGAGCAGCAAGCGCCGGTTCGGCAGGGCCGTCAGCGGGTCAAGAAAGGCGAGCTGGCGCACCTGCTCTTCCATCATTCTTGCTTGGGTGATGTCCTGCACAAAACCCAGCACCATCAGCGGTTTGCCCTGCGCATCGTGCTCCAAAGTGGCCACCGAGTGGGTGATCCTCGCGGCCGAACCGTCCGCCGGCATGATGGTGAATTCGAGGTCGTATTCGCCGCCTTCGTGAATCAGGCCCATCAGGCGTTGATGAACCGCCTCCCGATCCTGCTCAGCAATGCAAGCTTCAAAGCGATCAAAAGGGAACATCCCGGCAACGGGTGGAAATCCAAAGATGCGCATCCCTTCGGCCGAACCCCATATGTCGTTCGTCGCAAGGTTATAGGTCCAGGAGCCTGTGCCGCTGATGCGCTGCACAATCTCCATCTGTTTTTCGCCAACGCGCAGCGCTTGCTCGGATTGCCTCAAAGCAAATTCGGCTCTCGTCCTGTCCGAAATATCATGCACGATAGACATTACTCAGCAGTCAGAAATATAGCGGACAGATGGGTGTCGAAAGAATGACCGTACCAAGGCAGTGTCGTTAGCCATATTTTGCAATTGGTCTTCCACTCGGCATTCCAATTTCTCGCCCGCTTTGAGTGGTGAGCGTGCCACACCCGTGCGTTTGGCGTGACTCCAAACCAGTTCATCAGGATTTAGTTCCGGCGCGTACCCTGGCAGAAAGTGAAGCGTCAGCTTGCCCTCAGTGCCGGCCACGTATTCCTTGACTATCGCCTTCTTGTGCGCCGGCAAACCGTCCACCACCAAACGCACCGACTTCTTGCGCTTGCGCATGAGTTCCTGCAGCAGCGACACGAATAATTCGCCAGTCAGTCCACCTTGATAAGTTGCAAACCAGAATGCTCCTTTGGAGCTGACTGCAGATGCTGCGCTGATTGTTTGACGTTGTCCGGGACGTTCAATTACCGGAGTCTGTCCGCGTGGCGCCCATGTCTTCCCATGCACTGCGTCGGCTCTAAATCCGGACTCGTCCCAAAATAATATTTCCGCTCCACTTTCCTTGGCTTCGCTCGCAATCGCTGGGAATATCTCGTTCTTCCAACGTGCTATCGCTTCGGGGTCGCGCTGATAAGCCCTCTCCAATGGCTTCTGAGCTGTCAGGCCCAATCGGGCCAGCATGGCACCAATTGAAGCTAGCGACAATTTGACGTCAAAGCGCGTCATCAGCAGCTCCTGCACGATTTGACGAGTCCACAGACCGAAGTCAAAACCATACTGGTCTGGACGCTTACCGTTAACCCAACGAAAGACCTGGCGTTCCTGCGCTTCGGTGAGCTTACGGGGACGACCAGTTCCTTTCGTGGAGCGCAACACGCGCACACCGCGCCCACGCCCCTGCGCCAAGGAACGGCACTTGTATGCCCATGAGCGGTTCATGCCAAAGGATGCAGCAACCACCTCAGGATGTTCACCGTCTTTCATGCGTTGAACTGCCAGACCCCGCATCTCTTCGAGCGTGTTGTGAGCCAAAGTACGTCCGTCTCGCTTCATGCCGCATAGCATAAAGCAAAAATTTCAAATTGGCAATAAATGTCCGCTAAATTACTGACTTATGAGTAATTCAATTCGATCGCCAATTGAAATCAGGGTCGAGTGCACTTCGACCTCACGTACCTCGCCCGTGGCCAGCCGATGCTGGCGGTGAAAATAGTTATCACCCTTCTGCTCGGCCTTTTGCGTTTCTTCGGCGACCTGCTGCGGCAATAGCACATTGATGCCGTTGATAGACATGCCGATCAACGTCTTTGATGGATAGCCATAGAAAGCGATTGCGCTCTTGTTTGCTTCAAGGATCTGCCCGGACACTGGGTCGATCAGCAACATTACCGCACTGTTTTTTTCGAACAGTTGACGGAACCGGAGCTCGCTGTCGCACAGTGCCAGCTCAGCGCGCTTGCGCTCGTTGATGTCGTTAATGACAATGCGAAACTCCATTGGCGTATCGCCATCCTGTGCCAGGTTGACGGTCAGCTTGACCCAGAAGGGCTGGCCACCCTTTGGCGCCACTTTCAACTCGCAGGTTTGCGTCTGGCGCGTGTCAAGAAGTTGTCGGCGCAGCAGGTAGTATGTCTCCTGATCAGCTGGCGCAATGAAGTTGCTGAACAACTGTTTTTCCAGTTGATTGCGCGCCTCTCTGAGCAGTTTGGCAGCGCTAAGGTTGGCCTGCAAAATCAAACCGTTCTCGCTGACGCTCAGATAGCCGACTGGTGCCAGTTCGTAGAGGTCGTAATAACGCTCGCGCTCGGCATCCAGCCTTAGCTGCGCCTGGCGCAGTTCCTCGTTCTGCATTTCCAGCTCAATCTGATGCACGCGCAACTCATGCAGCGTCTTTATCGCCTGCGCCGGCGAAAGCGTCTTGTCGCCTTGCGAACCCTCGCTCAGATAGTTCTGCGCCAGCGCCTCGGCGCGCTGGCGTAGCGCCTTCAGGCGCTGCTCATCGGAGTCCACCACGCCCCCCCCCGGCGGGATGCATTTTGCCACTCTGGGCTTTTCGGAGCTGTTCCCGCTGGACATATTGTTTCCTGTTTACCGAAATTGTGAGCGAAGATGTTATCAAAAATCAACCTATCAAGGTGAACCATCATTCTTTTGTTATGTTGCGTGTCAGAGCAAATGACTGACTGCTGCTGAGCAATCTGTCGGTTAGAAGACCGCTTTGGAGCGCAATCTTGACCGACGGCAGTTGGTCGTCAAGAGTCAGCCACGGTCTCAAATCCTACGACTGGTAACGAATAGCGTTTATCGGACGCCGCAAAGATGTTTGCCGATGGCACGACAGTTGGCCGGCGTCAGATAAACCACGTTGGACTGAACCGCCACCCAAGGCGATCGCGATAGGGGATTGAAATCTTCGCAGGGTCTGCCCGATCAGTTTAAGAACGGGTTTGAGTTGATCGAGTCCCGCAGCAAATGTGTTGAGGCCGTTGACAGGTGCCGATCATGGCATCGGCGCGGTGGTCTGGGCGCGTTTCACATGACTTGCTGTGCACGGTGTGCAGCGTCTCCCACGACGCTGCGAAGCAGCATTTCAAGTTGTACCGATTTGGATGCTGATGCATCACGGTGGTGCCCGCCCTTGTGGCAATGTCGTGCTGCTGGGTGGGGGCAATTGCATCAGTCCCAACAGCGTTGCGACAACATGCAGCCGCCCGGTCTTGCAGCACGGACACTGCGATACATCCAACTTGAGAACGCGCGCCATGAACGCTTGAGCCGACTCCACCGCCTGGGGGTTGATCGCCGGCATCTGCAAAGCCAAACGTGCGGCGTCGAGCTTTACGGCCTTGCAGGCCGAGGCCAGTACGCCATAGTGTCGAATGCGTTTGACGCCGGTAGGCAACACGTGCAGCATGAAGCGGCGCACAAACTCAACCCCCGCCAGCCTCACCATGCGTTTGCCGCCTTGGTCATCGGCGCGCACCTTGAACGCGACCTCGCTTTGGCCGACAGAGTGAATGCGCTCGTTGCTGATGGCCGTGCGGTGCGTGTAGCGGCTCAAATACTCCAGCACCTGCGCTGGCCCACCCATCGGGGTCTTCGCATACACCACCCAATCGTGTTTGTAGAGTTGCTTTTGTCGCTGGTGCCAAGCGGGGGTGTCCCCCTGCGGGTCGCGTTCAATATTGCCCTCGCTGTGTGCGCCGACCAACGCCGCCATGAACTTGCCCCGAAACACACTGGAGAGTGCGTGCACCGGAAACAGGAAGTTGGGTTTGCGTGTTGGCGCCGCCCATTGCCCATCCTTGTCCAGCACCCCACAGGCCATCACTGCGTGGACGTGGATGTGGCGCTGCAAGTCCTGGGTCCATGTATGCAGCACCAGGCTGAAGGCCGGTGCGCCGTCTGAACTGCCCATCCACTTCTGGTTGGCGGCAAACTCCGCGAGGGTCAGGGCTGTGCAGGTAAACAGGGTGTCAATTACCCAGCGAGGGTGCGTACCGTACAAACCGTTCAGGCTGTGTGGCAGCGTGAACACCAGGTGCGCGTACGGTACGGGCAACACCTCGGCCAATCGGCCTTGCAGCCAGGCGTCTTTGGCCCGTGTGCCGCATTGCGGGCAGCACCTATGCCGGCAGGAATGGTATTGCCAGTGGCTGTGACCACAGGTATCACAGGCCAACTGCTGCCCACCCAGCGCGGTGGTGCGACAGGAAACAATTGCCCGCCAGGCTTTGGCCTGCGGGGTGCTTAATGCGTGCGTTGCCAGATATGCCGCGCCAAATTGGCGCAGCGCATCGGCCAGAGCGGCCATGACGCAGGTGTCGCGTGGCTAGAGGCTGGGAAGCCCAGCGAGCAGGTCCAGAGGATCGACACCTTTGGGCGGGCGAAACTGCGGGCTGATGAGGTGCATGTAGCGCGACGTGGTGCCGATGTTGCCGTGTCCCATCAGCCGCTGGATCGTGACCAGATCGACACCGCCTTCGAGCAAGTGGGTGGCAAAGGCGTGGCGCAGCGTATGAACGCCGCCGCGCTTGATAATGCCGGCACCATCACGGGAACCCCAGTAGGCGCGTTGGGCGGACTTGACGCTCAGCGGACGTTTGCCGCCACGCGCGCAGAAGAGCCAGTCCCGCGATTTGGTCTTGCGTACGTAGGCTCGCAGGAGTTCCAGCAGGGTGGGCGAAAGCAAGGTGTAGCGGGTCTTTGCACCCTTACCACTCTCGACGCGAATACACATACGATCAGCAGCACTGTCGATGTCTCGCACCCGCAGCGCGCAGGCCTCAAACACACGCAGACCTGTGGCGTAGATCGTCTGCAGGATCATTTTGTATACCGGATTGGTGCAGGCTGCAAACACGCGCGCGATCTCCTCACGCGAGAGCAACTCCGGTTGTGTCGCGGGAACCTTGGCCATCGGAATGTGAAACTCTTCGCGGTCGTGGCCCAGCACAGTTTCATACAGAAACCGGGCCGCGCACGCCGTCTGGTTCATGCTGCTGAAGCTCACGTGCCGGTCCTTGACCATGTGCAGCAAATACGCCTGCACCTCATCGGCGCTGTATCCGGCAGGGTCGCGTCGGTAATATTTGGCCATGCCGTAAATGGCCTTGACGTAGTTTGTCCGGGTACTCGCAGCAAAACCGCGTTGCAGCATGGCGTCCGCCATGCGCTGGCGTAGGGGTGTCATAACAATTCTCCTTGGAGGTGGGGGAAATTCCCCACCTCCAAGGCTTCACCTCTATGCCCGTGTGCGCAAGCACCACAGCAAACAAGAACGCGATGGTGGCCTGTGAGGACCAACCACCGCGTAGCGGTTTAGTTCAACGCTGCCTAGCCGGTGCTCGCCCCAACAGCTTGTAGCCACATCAGGTCGGAACTGGTGGCGTTTTTGCGCCGGATAGAGCGGCTTCATTGGTCAGATTACGCACGAACCTCGCTCCTAAAGCGCTGTTGCGCGAACTGCGGCAACCAGAGCGTCAGGTGCAATGACTTTTTGAGTCAAAAATGGGACGGATCGCATTGGCAAATCTTTGAGCACCCCGGCGCTTCGCAGTGCAATGG
>Ga0316218_1001756_pt1 | contig 22277 bp, 6 predicted proteins | sample TBH18003metaG_FD_203634 | JGI IMG/M metagenome (GOLD analysis project Ga0316218, IMG submission 203634) | Freshwater microbial communities from Trout Bog Lake, Wisconsin, USA - TBH18003 | ecosystem: Environmental > Aquatic > Freshwater > Lake > Hypolimnion/Profundal zone | place: USA: Wisconsin...
GCCAAGGTAAGGTACCCCTCGCTTCGCATTTCCCCTAATGCGAGGTTGAAGAAGCGTCTCTCGTAGCCCCCCGAAGGGGGGCAAAGAGAGACTAATTACTTGTTATCTTCGATAACAAGTTAAAGCGAGGGGTCGGGGCCTACAACCTCCTTTATAAATTTATTGCTTTGCAATTAATTAATTAGTCTCTCTTTGCCTTTATAAATTTATTGCTTTGCAATAAATTAACCTCCTTGGGCTGCTAATGCGCAGCGAGAGAGACTTTAAGTTGTTTAAATTGTTAACCCCAGAGGGGTTCACAATTAACCTCTCGCTGCGCATTAGCAGCCCAAGGTAAAGGCAATTAGTCTCTCTTATAGAGAGACGCTTTAAGTGGCTCTAAAAGAGCCACTAATTCTTCTTAGAACAACAAATTAAACCTCCGTTCCCCTTCGGGGTCCTTGGGCCGGCTGGCAACTTAAACACTAACCTCTCGCTGCGCATTTGCCTCCCAAAAAAGGGAGGGCAAATAACCATTTTTAAAAAGGCTGAGATTTTATTAGCGGATGACGGGACTCGAACCCGCAACATCGAACTTGGAAGGATCGCACTCTACCAATTGAGTTACATCCGCTTATATTTAAAAATCCCTATCTATATATGTGTATATTTTATATTATAAAAATAAAAAAAGAAATACCTATTGTTTAGGGTGCTCTTATTCATTTACTTATGGTAAGGGGAAGCTTAAACCTTCCAAATAGTCATCTTATAAAATCAGAATATTAGCCAATTTATATAATTTAAATAAAACTTGTTAATATCTATTATGCTTATTTATAATACCCCCAGGGGAATTCGAATCCCCGTTTCCTCCGTGAAAGGGAGATGTCCTAGGCCTCTAGACGATGGGGGCGTCTAATTAAATATATATTTATTTTACTAAATAATTTCCAATATGTCAATAGTTTTAATAATTATTAATTTATTATTAAAATCAACTAAAGTCGTATTTAAAATATCCTCAAATATATATATATTTGAGGATTACTTTGAAGAAGCGCAACATTGACTTACGGTCAATATTGCTCACCCCTCGTAGCGAAAGTTAACTGAAAATTGGTTGAAGAAGCGTCGTTTATACCCTCCTCCAGAGGAGGAGGGAATTAGTCTCTCTTTTAGAGAGACGCTTCTTCAACCTCTTTGGCTATGAGGTTTAATTACCCTCCTCCAGAGGAGGAGGGTATAAACGACTAATTGCTTTATAGTTTAAAACTTTTCTACAAGAAGATTATTTCCAACCTCTTAACTTTATCTTTTACTCCCTTTTAAAAGAAGTAAGTTGTTTTAGTTAGGCGCTTCTTATGCCCAACTAAAACAACTTATACCATTAATTAAGTTTTTATCGACTAGATTAGAGTACTAATTCGTCCATGTCTCAAACCGTTGATTAGAAGTTATAGATTACTTATCTCTGTGATTATCTTGACTAAATTTTTAGTCATAGTTACTTTGTAAGTATTACTTACTTAAGTATTTCTTAAACAAAATTTAAGAGATACGAAGTTCAGAAAAAGTTAAAAATTTATATAGGCGAACGACGGGGTTCGAACCCGCGCATAGAGGAGTCACAGTCCTCTGCCTTACCACTTGGCTACGCCCGCCATTATTACATTTGTAAATAATGAATTAATTATTTATGGAAATTATATCATAAATTAATAGAATAGTCTATTATTATAAAATTAACCCACCTACGATGAGGTAATTAATAGAATAGTAGACTTATTTTTGAGATAAATGGAGAAAAAATTTTAAAATTTATTAAAAATAGTTAATTATATTTACTGATTTAACTAATAGCAATTTTTTGATTTGAAAAAATTGCTATTAGTTAAATCAGTAAATATAATTAACTATTTTTAAATATACTAAATAACTAATTTTAAAATCTACTGTATATTTAAGTTTTTAAAATGATTAATTAAGGTTAATTGCCCGAGGTTGAAGAATTAGTTGCTCTTTGCCCTTTGGGCTATGAGCAACTTAAAGCGTCTCTCTTTGCCCCCCTTGAAAAAATGCGCAGGGAGGGGTCTAAATTTGCCGAAGGCAATTTAATGGTGCAAAGAGAGACTTATTACTTATCCGTAGGACAAGTTATAAGCCAAGTTAAAAAACTAAAAAGACAAGATAAATTCAAAAAATTTGTTCAAATTTAGTCAAGTGGACGCATTGAAAGTACAGGTTCGTCAACACGGTCAATACCTTTTTCGAAACCAGCAGCAGCAGCACGTGCGCGACCAGCATGCCATAAGTGACCAATAAAGAAGAAGAAACCTAATACGAAGTGAGAACAAGCTAACCATGAACGCGGTGAAACGAAGTTTACAGCGTTAATTTCAGTAGCAACACCACCTACAGAGTTTAAAGAACCTAAAGGAGCGTGAGTCATGTATTCAGCAGCACGACGTTCTTGCCATGGTTGAATATCATTTTTTAATTTATTTAAATCTAGACCATTAGGACCACGTAAAGGTTCTACCCATGGACCACGGAAGTCCCAGAAACGCATTGTTTCACCACCAAAGATAATTTCGCCAGTAGGTGAACGCATTAAGTATTTACCTAAACCTGTTGGACCTTGTGCAGAAGCAACGTTAGCACCTAGACGTTGGTCACGAACTAGGAATGTGAAAGCTTGAGCTTGCGAAGCTTCAGGCAATTTGTTATTAGAAAAGTCATTTTTCCAAACTAAACTGTTTAATTGTCTTCTTCCGACTAGCTGTCTGTCCGAGCGATCAACTTCTTGAAGCTTGAGGTTGATTCCCACCCCCTCGCTGCGCATTAGCCCCCCGTAGGGGGGCATGCGCAGCGAGGGGGTGGGAATCTAAAGAAGCGTCTCTTTCGCTGCGCAGAGGTTGATTTACCTACGTTAAATCTAAAGAATTAGTTGCTCTTTGCCTTTATAAATTTATTGCTTTGCAATAAATTAACCTCCGTTCCCCTTTAACTTGTTATCAAAGATAACAAGTAATTAGTCTCTCGTAGCCCCCCGGAGGGGGGCTACGAGAGACGCTTCTTCAACCTCGGGTCCTTGGGCCGGCTGCTAATGCGCAGCGAGAGGTTAATTGTTAACCCCAGAGGGGTTAACAATTAACCTCTCGCTGCGCATTAGCCAAAGGCAAAGAGGTTAATTGTTAACCCCTCTGGGGTTAACAATTTAAGCCACTTAAAAGAACGAGTTAGAGGGACTAATTACCCCCCTGCAGGGGGGGGTAAAAAGGGGGGGGGCAATTAGTGGCTCGAGGTTTACCCTCCTCCAGAGGAGGAGGGTATAAAGAAGCGCCCAAAGGGCAAAGAGGTTAATTGTTAACCCCTCTGGGGTTAACAATTTAAGCCACTTAAAAGAACGGCTAATTAATAACAAGTTAAAGCGAGAGGTTAGTTGTCTAAGTTTTTAGCCCCTCTGGGGCTAAAAACTAACGTCTTTGGTCAACTTTAACGACGCTTCTTTATAGCCTCCTCCTCTGGAGGTTTACAAGCTTTTAGAAAGATATGGAAGAAAGAAGCAAAAAACAATCAACTAGTTGTTACTACAAAAAAAGAATATAAAAAAAAAATTAAAATATATGCATTAGACATGCATGTGTACGTTTAAAAATAAAAAGGAGGGTACCTATTTTATCCAGACTCTTTTACAATATATCACCCTAAAGAAGTTACTATTAGAAATAACTAATTCTCTTTAGGGTGATGTAGTTAACATTTCATACGAAAGTTCACCAGGTTTTAATGTGTATTTTTTACGAATAGGTTTATTTTCAACATCTACTGCAGCATATCGCCAACCAGGTTGACTTCTTTGTATTTTTATACGTGCATTTTTTAAATTAGTTGCATAACCTGCTTCTACACATTGGGTCATACTTTCAAAAAGAACAGAAGGCCCATTACCCTTTTGAGCAAAAATTGGAATTTTCCCATAAGGTTCTATTTCCGCTTTTAAATAATAGCAATCTGTTTTAGAAGGATCAGACAAATCACGTTTAATTTGTGCTCTACTACGATTTAAATTTTTAGTAGCATCTCCTATTGACTTAAAGCGTTCATTTTTATACATTAAAGGTTTTATAGTTATGGGATGAATATTTTGTGTTTTATCAATGTTAAAACATCGATCAGAATTTTGTTGAATGTACTCAGCTTCTTTAGCTAAGCGCTTTTCTTTATTATTCCATTCAATGCCCCACTCCAACACAAGAAAACGAAAATCGTCTGGATTTTTAGTATCTTGATAAGCTTTTAAAAGTGCAGGACTATGATGAATACCTTTAACTAAATCATTCCAGTGTCGAGTCCATCGACCTGCTAAGCAGTCGGTTTCTCCATAATAAGATTTTCCACTATTAGTATCTAAAATTTCGTAAATACCCGGAGATTTTGTAAAAGTAATGTCACAAGCTTTACTATTTAAAGTACTTTCTTTAAACGTTTTTTCGAACGACTTATCAGATACCGGGTCACTAGATTGGTGCTCGTCAAAAAAAGCAAAAGTAGATACATTTTGGCATACACCTAAAGCCCTCATAGTTTCGTGTTTTTTGCAAAAAAAACAAAACAAAACAAGCATAACATATATTTTTAATTTTAGTTTCAATTCAGTCAATGTTTGCATAAAAATGGATTTTTCCGATTAGAGCTCTTTATCTCTAATTTTCCCTAGATTTCTCTAGGGTTCAGACTATGTCATCAACTCGTATATAAAACATGTAAGAGTTGCTGGGCGCTCGTGGAGAATTTATTGGTAGATTTTCCTCATTCTCTAGTCGTTGAACCTTTGTGTATACCCCCTTATTTGAGGATAAGAGTATCATTTTACACGCTTGGCTGCAAGTTGACATAGGCTTTTTTATATATTTTTTAAAATTAAAGCTTCTATTTAATAATAAGAAATCTGGCTGGGACTGAACTGCCAGTCCCTAATTTTATATTAGTTTTATAAAATTTTATAACATTATTGACCATTATTAACCTTTTTTAGTATTTTTTGACCTTTTTTGGTCAAATTGAGTCGAATTTTATTTTTAAAATGCTTGAAGCCAACTTTATGTCGCAATATAAATATTAAAGCCCTTAGCTTTCTTGTCAATTCACCCAGTGTAATTTAGCCTTCACAGACTAAAAGGGCACTGATTTACCCGTTGGGCCGTAGAATTCGCTAGGATAAGCAGTATTGTTAAACCATGAGAAACAACAAGCAACGAATCCCATTACAGAGATAGCTGCTAAACTGTAAGATAAGTATGCTTCACCAGACCATACAAAAGCACGACGAGCCCAAGGCCATGGAGTTGTGTAAATGTGCCAAATGCCACCAAAAAGACATAATGAGCCAATCCAAATATGACCACCAATAATATCTTCTAAGTTATCAACACTACAAATCCAACCGTCACCACCAAAAGGTGATCTTAATAAATAGCCAAAAACAACACCAAAATTAGTAGTTGGGTTAGAAATAATTCTAACGTCACCCCCACCTGGAGCCCAAGTATCATAGATACCACCAAAATAAAGTGCTTTTAAAACTAATAACCAAGCACCACAACCTAGCATGATTAAGTGGTAACCTAAAATAGAAGTCATTTTATTTTTATCTTTCCAAACGTAACCAAAGAATGGGAAAGATTCTTCTAATGTTTCAGGACCAATTAATGAGTGGTATACACCACCAAAACCTAAAACAGCAGATGAAATTAAATGTAAAACCCCAGAAACGAAGTACGGAAAAGTATCAATAACTTCACCACCTGGACCTACACCATAACCTAAACTAGCAATATGAGGAAGAAGAATTAAACCTTGTTCATACATAGGTTTTTCAGGTACGAAGTGAGATACTTCAAATAAGTTCATAGCACCTGCCCAGAAAACAATTAGACCTGCGTGAGCTACGTGAGCACCTAAAAGTTTACCTGAAAGGTTAATTAATCGAGCGTTACCTGCCCACCAAGCGAACCCAGTAGTTTCTTGGTCACGACCACCTACTGTAAGTGTTCCGTTAAAAAGTGTTTCCACTTGGTAATACCTCCTAATGTGGCGCAGAGGAGCCTCATTTATTTTTCTAATAACTAACGCTAGTCAGTAATCTACATAAAATTACACAAATAAGTGTTTATAAAAACACTAGTTTTCTCATTTAAGTGCCTCTTTTTGAGGTTACTTGTTCTCTTTAACCTGTTCTCGAAGAGAACAGGTAATTAGTCCCTCTTTGCCCCCCTTTAACTTGTTATCGAAGATAACAAGTAACCTCGGGGGGCTAATGCGCAGCGAGAGGGACTTAAACCTCGAGAACAAGTTAAATAAGTGTTTCTTATTATAACATATAATATAATAAAAGACACTTATGAGACTAACTTCAGATCGCTATTTTTAGCAGCTTTTTAAATAAATAGGGTATTTTTTTAGCGGGTTTATGAAAAGGATAAAGGAGGGTTTAGTCATTTAAGTTGCCCAAACGATAACTAACCTCTTTTAAACAACTTAGCCCGAGTAGGTTATAAATTTTAAAGCGGAGCAAGTAGGTAAATTAATAAAAGAGATACTTTAAGTTGCCCTATAAGGGCAACTAATTAAACCCTCTTTAGATTTTTAACCTTTAGATTTCCCTAAAGGAAAATCAAGCCCTCGTAGAGAAGCTAATTAGTCCCTCTTTGACTTTGGCTAATGCGCAGAGAGAGGGACTAATTAATTGTCCTATGGACAAGTTATAGCAATAGATTTATTTACCATAGCTAAATCAACATCTACGCTTCTTCCACTACCTAGATCTTAAAGATGGTAGATTTTTACTATAACAAAAATAAAAAGTAAATAATTTATTTTATTTAATGGACCTTCTTAAAACCTATTAAATCTAACCTCAAGAGTTTGAAAAAATTTTAAGTTAATAGTTTGACTCAGTAACATATTAATATAGAAAATAATCAAAGAAATAAAAAACATTGTTAAGTTACTTTTTTAAAAAAAGTAAAGCAATTAGTTATTTATACCCTCCTCCAGAAGAGGAGGGTAATTAGTCGCTCGTAGCCCCCCGAAGGGGGGCAAAGAGCGACGCTTCTTCAACCTCTTTGCCCCCCCGAGGTTACTTGTTATCAAAGATAACAAGTTAAAGGGGGGGCGTTCCCCTTTAACTTGTTATCAAAGATAACAAGTAATTAGTCCCTCTTTTAGAGGGACGCTTCTTCAACCTCGGGGTCGAAGAACTTAAACTAAGTTTTATAAATAAAATCTTTTAAAAATTTTTACTATAAAAAAAATAAAAACAATGAAAATTAAAAAAAGCGCTAAAATAGAAAGAAATTAAAATAATATAAATAAAAGTCTATATCGACTATGGGATTGCGTAGCAATAAACTTTAAGTGTCTCGTAATATTTATGATATTACGAGACACTTAAACTACTGGTGTCTAAATAAGAATTAAAAACTTTCTATTAACTAAATATTTAGATATTTAGTTAATAGAAAGTTTTTAATTCTTATTTTTATATTATATTATTTTTTTTTTTATTTAGAAACTAAATAAAATTTAACTCCATAAAAAATTTAACTCATTGAAGTTGGGCTTTACCCAAGTAACTTCAGCCCAAGTAATTAGTCCCTCTAATAAGTCTCTCTATAAGAGAGACTAATTGCCTTTGGCTATGAGGGACGCTTCTTCAACCTCAGCCCAAGGAGGTTTTGTCTTGCGAGGTTGAAGAAGCGTCCCTCTCGCTGCGCATTAGGCCCTCGAAGAAGCGCCGGTCTACAAGGGACTAATTACTTGGTCTCAAAGAAGGGTATACCCTACTCCTCTGGAGTAGGGTATACCCAAGTTAAAGCAAGAAGTTTATAAAAGAACGACTCATTGCTTTTTTTTTATCAGAAGATTTAAGTTGTTTTTGTTTTTGTTTTTGTTTTTGTTTTTGTTTTTGTTTTTGTTTTTCAAACAGAAACTAAGTGATTAATAGTTTTATGTTTTTTTTTTACCTATTATAACAAGCTGTAAATTATTCTTATAATAGTAATTAACAGTTTGTTATTTGCCTATGAAGACTAAAAGCTAAAAAGGTATTAAAATTATCAAAGAGTTCTGCTAATAATCGACACTTAGCTATTCTTTGCGTTTTGTCTAAAGATAAGTGCTCAGTTTTTTTAAAGTAATAACTTTCTAAAGCACTTTAAAGATTTAGATGGATTAGTTAGTATAAAAACGTTTATATAGATTTAAAAGATCTCTTTCTTTTAAATTTGAAACTAATGGAGTTTGAGATATAATTTCAGCATAAAAGTCTATAATTTCACGATTTTTATCAAGAGAGTGATACACTTTGCTAAAACATTCATAAATATAATGAGAATAAATTTCTTTTAATTCTGTTTGAAGATTGAACCAATAATTCCAGTCTCCATTTGTTAAAATCCAACGACGATTTCTTGGGTTATAAAATTGTTCAGCATCTGGAAAATCGACTTGAATGTCACCAATTGATGGAACAAAAGTATAACGCCAATCAATGTCACTTAAAAATGTAGTCTCTGAGTTATGTTCTCCTTGTTGAGCATTCCACCATTGATTTGTAAGATAAGTTTTATGTCGATTATAAATAATATTTCTATAACATGAATTTATACTACTAGGTTTATTAACCGATGCTAATTGAGTTTTTTCTAATGGACTTAAAACAAGTTGAGAATTATTAAAACTTGATAAATTTTGAGTATAATTCGATGAGGTTGCTTGCCCTTTACCTTGGTCTGGGTAAGCTAAATCTTGATTAGTACTGTTTATTTTTAATATATGAGATCTAAAAAATTCTTTTATAGGATACTTATATAAACGTTTTAACATACGTTGTTGTTGATGTAGATTTATTTTTTCTGATACGGAAGTATCAAAATTATGTTGACTAGTTAATGTTCTATATTGATTATTAAAAGTTCTTTTATAATTTTCGTAACGTTTAGCCGGTAATAAAATAACACTAATCGGAGGACTGGGTGCTTCCATTAAAGAAAATTTATTATTAAAACTTAATAATTTTGTTGAACAAAAAGCTAAATTTTTATTAAGAGCTGAACACTGACGTTTTTGTATATAACTAAATAATAATGAAGAAGCATATTTCCAAGTTTTATCAAAATTAAATAAAAATTGGTTATTTTGATTAACAAAACAGTTTTCAAATTTTAATGGATCAATTTGGTTGTGGGCAATATCTATTTTTTTATTCGGGTGATTATTTTTTAAATTTAGATTAGATGAAATAGCAAAATTTTCGCCTAACTTACCTCCAATTAAACTCATTAAAATAAATTTTAACATAAAAGGGTAACTAAATAAACTTAAATAGCTAGAATACTCTTCAACCAATGTATTAGAATTTTGAAACATGCTAGGCCATTTTAACATATGTTTTTTACTAATTTCTCCTAAGGGGGCTATAGGTATAATCTGTTTAACATCCACCTCAGATTTATGAGTATAAAGAATTAAAGAAATTAATGATCTGCATGCATAAGAATAATTTTTAGATTTTAATTTTAAAATTTGTTTGTTATTTAATTTTTTTTGTACCCCTCCGTTAACTTGTTCTCTTTGAGAAGTTGATTCCCACCCCCTAATGCGCAGCGAGGGGTGGGAATCTAAACAAGTAACCTCGGGTGGGTTATTTAGGGCACGCCAAATGGGCAGGGTACCTTTAGATTTTCCTATTGATGTATAATAATTTGATATTACATTAACAGATAAATTGTTTTTTAAAGAAGAAGAATTCATAGCAGATAGATATAATGGGAGTAAACCTTTATTTGTAATCGAAATCTTAGTTTTTTTATTTTTATCAATATCAACATCAGTTAAATATTTATTTATATGATAAAGAGAAGATTTATTTAAATTTTTAACACAAAGATTGTTAAAAATTGAATTACTGTTAAATAGTTTAATATTTCGTTGATTTAGTGTTGAAGATTGAGTATAGATGTAATTAATTAACTCATCAATAACAAAACGTGATTCATAGTGATCTAAGTACGAAGACATTAAATTATATTTAGTTAAATTTAAAGTAGTTCCTTTATTAGAAATAGTATTAAATGGAATAGTGTATTTTTTAAATACTGTAGTTGTAAGATAATGAACATTATAACGATAATTTGCCCAACGACTATATAAAGAAGGAATTAGAGGTAATGAAATAGTCTCATCAAATCTTCCAGGTCTTCGTAATGCAGGATCTAAGATATATGGTAAATGAGTAGTAGCAAAAACAACAAAACCTCGATTTCCTTTGACACTATCAATTATAACAAGTAAATCAGTAATCATATCTAATTTAACTGATAAATTAGATAAAACTAAATCAGCTAATAACGCTACTTTAATACGAATCGAATAATTATATTTTGAAATTAAAGAAAATTGTTCCCCTGGAAGTCCAAACCACGGCATTTCTTTAACAGTTTTTTTATGTTTCATTTTAGTTGCTTCTTTTAAAATTAAAACACTAAATGGTGACGATGCTGGTGGTGATAAAAGATCATCTTTGGAAGGCTTAATTAATAAAGAAGAAGCATAAATATTTTGTAAAAATTTATTTTGTTTACTATTATTTGACTGTTGTTTTAATTTTGGTTTAGATGATTGAACTAAGTTTTTATGTTTAGCATCATTTTCTCTTTTTATTACTTGTAAAGATAATGCACTACTGCTAGTTCTTATTTCACTATTTCTAAATTTAGTAAATGGATCGGCAAAAAGGAATGTAAAAGAAAAATGATTTGTTGCTAACCCTCTTGGTTCTTTATAAGGTTTTTTATAATGACTTAATAAATGTTTATTATTTTTTGTTTCTAATTCACGCGAATTGCTACTTTTTTCTTTTAAAAATAATCCTTGCATCGATTGATTTTTATTATAAGTGGATTCTGCTGCGTTTGGCGATGATTCATCTATTAAGAAAGGACGGCGTTCACCAATGGCGTGAATATCTTCCATTAAGAAAATACAAGGAGTATGAACAGATAAAGCTTCAAAAACATCTCTCAATAATTTAATACCTACTGCTACACCACGATAAACCATAGCATAACGATGAGCATTATCTGTTATTATTTTAAGCTCAGTTTCTCCTGCAATAGCTTGAATTAATAAACTTTTTTCTAATGCTGAAGAACCAACTACTAAAATATTTTTACTTATTTGTTTATAAAAAATTCCTGAAAAAATTTGACAAACAATTGATCCGATAGGTTGCTGAACCGAAAATGAATATTTAAGCGAAGCAGCCGAAGATGAAAAAGTTTTTGGTGGGTGCAGATCAATAAATAAATCGCTGTCTTTCCCTTGATAACTTAAAAATTGACTTACAGACCATGCATTATAAGTTTTATTTTTATTAGACATGTAAGTACTTAGAAAAGCAGTATACTCAGTAGTACTTACCCCCCCGTAAGTTGGATAACCAGTAGACCCAGCAGTTGCTTTGATTTGATAATTATTTTTAAGTTTTCCAAGTCCCCATAAAGGACCAATCTCCTTAGGAGGTTGGTTTCCCTTTATAAATTTATTGCAAAGCAATAAATTAACCTCCGTTCCCCTTCGGGGTCCTTGGGCTGGCTGGGAAACCCAAAAACTAAAATCTAAAACAATCCTTTTAGATTTTCCTCTTCTAATTATTTTGCTAAGAGACTGTTGGCCTCGAAGGGGTACTAAAAAATTAGAAAAAAGTTGAGTCTTATTAACCTTTGATGTATTTTGTACCGGTTGAGTTTTAATTTTATTTTTTAAGACAATTTCTTCATATTTAGTAAGTAATCTAATTTGTTCCTCTTTATCTGTAGTTAATTCGTAAATATTTATTGAATTTTCTTCTGCTACTGTTTTTAAATATTCACCCCAAATATCCCAAAAAATGATTCCTTTTTTCTTTCTATTTATATAGTCTAAATCAGGTTCACATAATTGTTGAATAAATAATAAAAAAGAGGAATTAAAAAAGCGTTTTAAAGCACTATTAATAATTGCTAATAAAAATGTTTGATATAAAGATTCTATCAATTTATTAGTTAATCCTATTTGAGCTTTGATAGGGTATAATGATGGATAAATGGAATCTAAACCTATCTGCATAAAAATAAGTGGAGAAGTATTACGATTTACTTTAGCAAAGTATAATGCTTGTGATGTATCAACAGTATCAGGAATAGTAGAAATCAAATCAGCAGACCACTCAACTAAAAAACTATAAGCTAAATTTTCAACAACATATTCTCCAGGTTTTTCAAAGAATTTATATATAAAAGAAGCAGGGGTTGACAAAATATCCAAACTTTTTATTATTAATAAATAAGTATAAAAAGATATTTTATAAGCAACTTTTCCATACATAGATAATTTTAAAAAAGAATTATATAGCATTTTTATTTTATTTTTATTTAAAGTAATCCCTGCAGAGCTATTTAAAAAAATAGTAGGTTTATTATCTTTTATAATTGCTTTAAGTCCCTCTTTGCCAGCCGGCCCACGGTAAGGTAAAGAGCTATGAGGGACTAATTGTTTTATATTATCAAAAAGAAATGCAGTTTTTATAAATTTTTCAATATCTTTTGTTTTTTCAAATGAGCTTGAGCCTTTTAGGTTTTTTTCGACGAAATTGGGTCGTTGTAATTTTGAAATATTAGATAATAAAAACTTATTGTTTTTGTTAAGTTTTCTAACGTATGAAAATTCTTTACTATTTAATACAGTTGCTTTTAAGTCTCTTTCTGCTCCTTTTACCTCTAACCCCCCCGTAGAGGGAGTATGGGTTATGAGATTAGGGCCCAATTTAGTATAAATTAATTTTTTATTAATATTAGAAAATAGAAAGCGCGTGTTGTTTAAAAAAGATTCAGAAATAATAAGCTTTTCAAAATCACTAATTAACCATGGATTCAATTTAATATTGATATTAACATCTTTTAATTCATTAGTATTAAAAACACTTTCCGGTTTAATTTCTGGTCTATAATTAAAATTTAAAATGTTAGTCTTACGAGATTGTGCTGTTAAATAATTTAAAAAATATTTTTTATATTCTTTTAAACTTTTTTTAGGCTCTCTTATAGAGAGACTTATTGCCCTTATAGGTTTAGGGGTTACTAGTTTTCTTTGAAAACTAGTTAAAGGTGGGTTGAGCCCCTTACCCCCTACGGGGTTTATAGTAGCCGTTCTATGAACATCTAACCCCTTACTCTCTACAGGGGTTATAAAGTCACCTCCTAATGATTCTTTATAACTTTTAGGCAGTAAACGTACTTTATGGACTTTACTTAAAATTTTAGTAATTTTAGAAAATAAAATGTAATAAAATTTTATTAAAGTTCGTACTCCGCCCAATGAAATAAACGAAATTAACGCGCAAAAATGAAATAAAAAAGATGATAATGTTAAAATGACATTTGAAGATTCGATGTCGCTAGAACTGCTTGTAGTTTTTATTTTAAAGGTATTATCTTTTTGTAGTTCTATAGTACTCTCTCGGGCTACCTTATTATTTCCAGGGCTTAAAAAATTATAATAAGCATTATCAATTTTTAAAAAAGACCACCAATAATTATTATTATTAGCCATTTTTGATCTATTTTCTATTTTATAGGAATACCCAGAAGTTAAACTATTTTTTGAATAACTAGTGTTAAATAAATTATTTAAAGATTTTTGTTTTATATTAAAAAATAAATCATCTGCTCCTGTAACCTGCACTAAACCGTCTGTAGGAGGATTATCAGTAAGCAAGTAATTAGTCGTTCTTTGCCCCCCTACGGGGGGCCCTGAGGTTAATTGTTCACCCCTCTGGGGTGAACAATTTAAACGACTTAAACCAGGAGTATATAAATTTTTTTCTTTTAATAATTCTTGTTTTAAAAATCTAAAATAAGCATTTTTATAATCAAATAAATTATTTTGCTTTTTCTTTGAAAGTAAACCTAATGATTTAAGCTTTCTTTCTATATTAATTAATTTCTGTTCACTTTTTAAAGTATACGTTTTAAACGGTAATTTAAAAGATGACTTTAAAAATTCATCTAAATTTACGTTTAAAGAAGTTTGCACACCTTTATATTCCCCAACGGCTGCTTCGCAAAGAGGGGCCTCGGGGTAAAATAAAATTGAATCCCATACTAATGAAGATTTTTTTAATTTATTAATATAATTAGTCTGTACCGAAGATAAATTATTATAATTAGAATTTTTTTCTAAAACATGATTATATCCATCGAGTGAATTAGTAGATTTGTCAATATTATTATATTTCATTAACATATTAAAAATAATTTTTTTTGTTTTATTACTTTTACTAACCTCTCTAATTTTATAAGTTTCCCACAATTTTTTAACAGATGAAGCGTCTAATTTATTATTTGGTACTACAGCACTTTTATTTAATGCCCAATAAAAATTATTTCTTGCCAAAATTTGTGCTATAGTATTATAAGGTGATATTTCTTCATAACCATTAATGACAAAACTGCGAGTAAATTTTAAAATATTACTTTTTAATATTTTAGACCAAAAAGAAGCATTTTGATTTGTATTTATGCCAGTATTAGGATCTCGTTTTGTATACTCTCTTTTTATAAAAGTTCTTATATTTTTTCCTAATTTTTTACTTCTATTTTTAATTTGTCCATTTAAAGTTAAATTATCTCTTATATTTAAAATAATACGTTGGATACGTTGATATATGATTCTATTATATTCTAAAAGATTAATAGAATTTTGTCTTTTCAAGTTATTTATTTTTTTATTAACTTGTTCTCTTCGAGGCAGGTTGTTTGTTTTTAACTTGGTCTCTATGAGACCAAGTAACCTCAAAGAAAACAAACTATTACCTACTTTTAACCTGTTATCTTTGATAACAGGTAACCTCGCAGAAAGTAGGTTAGAACAAGTAATCTCGGAAACATTTATTAAACGATTTTGTTTTAAATAAGAATTTGATTCTAAATTACTCGTATTATTAAAAGTTAACTTATTTTTTAAATTATTTTGAAAAGGTAAATAGTTTTCAATTTCATATATAGAGTTTTTCATATTTAAATGCATTGGAGAATATATAGTTGAGTTAATTGTTTTTTTAGAACGACGCTTCTTCCAACCTCCGGTGAAGCTCAACCCACTTTGATCATCTATAGGGGTAGAACTTTGACCCCCTGTTCCCCTTCGGGGTCCTTGGCCCGGAGGTTGTTCTTTTAGAGGTTGTAGGCCCCGACCCCGTAGGGGAACGGAGTACCTTACCTCCGGTAAATCAAAACAACTTATACCACTTAAAAGTAATTTTTTTGATAACCCCATAGAGGGTAGCTGATTGTTAGATCCATAAATATCTATAAAAAATGATTGTAAAGTGTTATAAATTTGTTCTTTTTGAGAAATAGTTTGCATTTCTTTATAAATATTTTTGACTTTATCTAAATAAGGATTTAAGTAACTTTTTAGCCAATTACTTTTCATTAATATGCGTTTTAAATCACCCATAACGGTTCTAGAAATGTGATAAAAATCTTTAGTATTTTTAAAAAGACTCCTATTAGATTCTAATTTTATACCTTGTTCAACTTCAGATGTGTTAACTAAAAAATTACCAAGTATACGATTAAAAATAGGATAATTTGAATTAGTATTACTTAACCATAAAGAACTACTAACCCCTCGTAGTCCCCCTGTACGGAGAATACAGGGGACTTTGTTTGAGAAGTTTGTTTTACCTGTTGAAAGTCTGCTAAAACCTTGATTTTTAGTTGTTCGTAGCCCCTCGACCCCTCCCTTGGGCTGGGGAACGGGGGGCAAAGAACGACGCTTCTTCCAACCTCGGTAATCAACAAATTTTTTATACATTGAAAAAACAATCCAACTTGGGCGTGGATAAAAAATTTTTCTTTTTTTACGTCGACGCGTTTCTTTTTTCATTTTCTTAAGACGACGTTTTATTTTAAGTTGATATTTTTTTCTAATGCGGGTCTCCTGGTCTTTAGTTTGCCCTAAAGGGCAATTAGTCGTTCCTAGCCCCACGACCCCTCCCTTGGGCTGGGGAACGGGGGGCAAAGAACGACTTAAAGGAACCTCGTTGTTAGATGGCGAAGTTACTAAACTTAAGTTTGATAAGTCGGTTTTGTACCCTCCTACGAGGGGGATAGAACTAGTATTATTTATTTCTTTATTTATAAATAATCTATTTTTTAACAATATTAAAGGACTATTAAATTTTATTTTATTAGCTTGTTCTCGAAGAGAACAAGTAACCTCGGAGCCAATTTTATCTGTTGATTTTTTTACAAAATAGTTTTTACTTTCTTTAGTTTTGCCTCTATGAGGCAAATCAACCTCTTTTATTGAATTTAAAATATTAGTATAAATCAAAGAATTTGATTTAATATATTTTGGTTTTTGTGGGCACAGAATTAATTTTATTTTACTTTTTAAATAAATCTGTTTAAACCAACTATTATAGTTATAGTTAATCTCTCTTGTGTTCTTTTTATGAAGGTTGATCTTATTCGAGTTTGCTCCTAAACTTGCTTTAGGGAAAGACAAAAACCTATCTCGTAGGGGCTTCATTTTTAATTGGGAATTAATATCTATTAGTTTTTTTAACTTGGTCTCTTTAACCTGTTCTCTTCGAGAACAGGTAACCTCGAGACCAAGTAACCTTGATTTACTTAAACTTAGATAAGAAAGAAATTGTTTTTCAAAAGGAGAGCTAGATTTATAATTTAAATCCAAATTGTTTTGATGATAATTTAATTTTATATTTTCAAGCCCCCGATAAACCCTTCCGGGGTTAAGGGACACGCTTTTAGTATTTGTTTTTAAGCTTCCTATAAACTCCGAGGTTAAAGAGTGTAAGGGGGAAGATAATTTTCTTTTAGAAAAATCTAAAGTTGTTAACCCTTTAACTTTACCTTCGGTAAAGTTATGAAATCTATACGGGTAGGGTTTAGAAAAAAGTGATAACTGAGGTAAATATGTTAAACGCAATTTATATGGACTAAAGTTACTTTTAATATTATTTGTTATTAATTTTATATATTTGCTTAAAATTAAAAAAGAATCATTTTTTAACTTGGTCTCTTCGAGACCAAGTAACCTCGTTTCTCTAATTGGTAAACAAAAATCTTGAAGGTGGTTTGAAAATCTTTTTTGTTCTTTTAAAGTGTTTTTAAAACTATTATTTTGAGTTAAATTATTTATGCTTTGAAAATCAAACCCTCCTACGGGAGGTCCTACAAGAGGGTTAACTATTTTTAAGGACGACTTTTTGATTGAGGTTGAATGTTCTAGCAAATTTTTTTGAAAACCTAAACTGCTAGCTTTATCGAAATTGTTATTAATCTCCGATGGGATTTTTGTCTCCTTTGTAAAACTAAACACCTGGCTGTTTAATTCTCCTACGAGGGGTGTAAAAACTTGTTTTTTAGTTATTAAATATTTATTTCGTGTTACAGAATTTAAATTTCCACCTCGAATGTTAAGATTTAAACCTCGCTCTAATGAATTTATTAAATTACTTTTTATTTTATTATCAAACAACAAATTAATAGAAGAGTTACTTATATTATTTTTATTATCCTCTCTTAAATTTATATTTAATAGATTTCTTTCTAACATTAGAACACGAAGAGATTTATTTGAAGATTTAGTATTATAATCTAGAATTTTCTTGATTTGATTATATGAATTCTTATTTTGAATTTTTTTTATAAAATTATTGCTTTGCAATAATTTAACCTCATTGAACATTTTATTAGTATCTACGCGACTGCCCCATTTAATAAGGAGGTTAGCAGCATTTACCGTAGGTAAATCCTGCTTAAAAAAACCATTATCTAATTTTGGCTCGTTTTGTAAGCTTGTTAAAGAGGAAATTAATACTTTTTTAACATTTATACTATCATTATTTAATGTTTTTTGCATAAAATTGTTGTTTACTTTAGTATTAGGGTTCCATAGGTGATTAGGACTTACTCCTTTAGATTTCGAATCTGGATTAGCAGCTTTTGATTTTCCTAAAGAAATAATACCTGTAACCCCTTTAACTTGTTCTCTTCGAGAACAAGTAACCTGTCCCACAGGGGCTTCACAAGCAACCTCGGCGATATTATCTAAACTAATTTTTAAACCTTTTAAAATACAATGATATAAATTGTCACTAATATCACGCTTTGAAATATTAGATAAATTACTATAAATATTAACATCTTTTTTTTCACCACTTGTAGATGTTCCTCCGGGACAGTCCCTGAAGAGACTTTGTACTTCAATCGAACTAGCAGTATCTGTTTTGTTTTTTAAAATTAAAAATAAAATTTTTTTTATTTCAATACTTTTAAATGGTTTTTCAAGCTCTGCAAAAAATAAATCACCTAAGAGGCTATCTTTAAATAAATACTTATTTGGGTTATAAGAAATATTCAATTGATTTTTCCAATAAGAATAAAACGTTGACCCGATTTCAATATTTTGATTTAATTCTTTTTTACTTTTAGATTTACCTTTATCTAAATTTAAAGGTAACCCACTATACATTTTGTTAGTCGTTCCTAGCCCCCCGACCCCTCCCTTGGGCTGGGGAACGGGGGGCAAAGAACGACTTACTGTTATTAAATAATCTGCTTTTTTTTTTGATTTATAAGGATTTCCACGTAGATTTGTGGCCTTACGGTATTTTTTCTCTTTATTTTTTAAGTTATTTAAATTAGATGATGACATTTGAATTTTTTTAACAATGCCTATTAAATAATCAGTCTGTTCTAATTGCAGGTTATTATTTATTTTAATTAGATTACTAAAATTTTTTAATCCATAAAAGTGGCTGTCTAAAGGGTTCAGCTGTTTATTAATTGGTTTTAAATTTTCATTAATGATATAAATATTATTATTTTTACCATTATTAGATAAAAGAGCGCTCGAGCTGACTTGTTTTTGAAGAAAAGAAGTTAAAATAGATTTTTTACTTGTCTTAAAAGGTACGCCATCTTTTAAAGGAAAATCTAAAAATGATAACATTTTATTAACTTTTGTATTAAAAACGTTGTAATTTAACAAAGATAGTCTATCCGGAAATTGATTAGACGTTTTAGTTATAGTTTTATTATTTAAACATAAATCAAACCAATACCATTTAAAATTAGAACGAACTTTTATATTTCTATTAAAAATAGCTAAACTAAAATCAGTAAAAGACCCGAGGTTATAACTTTCTAAGCCTTCATAAGGAGATAAGTTATCGGTTGATTTTAAACTTCCTTTTTGGCTTTTAGTTTTGCCTCTATGAGGCAAATCCACCCCTAACCCCTTTGTAGGTGAAGTAAAAGGAAGGGTTACATCTAAATTTTTAAATTCTGATAATTTAATTAAATCTCCGTATTTTTGATTAGGAGAAGATATTTTAGCCATTTGCGTTCTATATATATTTAAAATTTTTATTAGAACTGATTTATTTTTATTATCTTTGTCATTGAAAATAGTTAATTTTTTATTATTTGATAAATTAGTCTCTCCAACCCCTATTGTTATTTTTGATAAAGGTAGGTTTTGTATCTCTCCGTAAGTAGAGCCCAGCCCCGTATGGGTTGAAGAAAACCAAAAAGGAGACTGTTCGATTTTAACATTATTATGGATCAAACCAAATTCAGTTTTAACTTGTTCTCGAAGAGAACAAGTAACCTCCGTAGGGCCATTCATAGGGAATAAGGTTGAAGATTTAAATAATGTAGAATTAGCACCCCCAATGAGGCCTAAAAAAGGTAATAACCAATAACATAAAAAAGATTTTTTGTAAGTAATAAAAACTTTGTCTTCAAAAACCTTGATTTTATTTTTATTCAAATAATTTTGTGCCTTAAAACCTTTAACCCCTGAGGCCCCTACTTGTGAAGCAGCCGTAGGGGAGTATAGAGGAGCAACATCCCCTAAAGTACTAACTCCATGCGGATAGCTTGTTTCCGGCACTAAACGTATATTCTCTAATATAGAACTAATTTTTTGATTTTTGTAGGCATTTTTATCATTTGTAATACGTGTTATAAATTCTATAACGTTTTTTAGGTTTGAATTATTTGATTGGCTTTTAGATTCAATATTTTCTATATTACCTTTTATAGAGGTAAGGGGTTTATTTTGGCCTGCCCTAAATGGCAAGCCATTAGTCTCTTTTTTAGAGAGACGCTTCTTCAAACCTCCTTTGGAAGATGTTATAGAACTTTCGCTAAAAATTTGTTGGACAAATAAAAATTGATAAAAAATCTCTTTTTTTAATTTGGGTCCTTGAGATATAAAATTATATTTATTTAAATTTTCAATGTATAAATCAATAGCTCCTCCAATTTTTATAGAGACAGGATGCTCTAAAAAATATAAGGGGCTAAATATTTTTAAATTATCAGGTTTAATCCCAAGCAATGACTGTTCAACGTCTCTTAATGGAGTTTGAACCGAAACTTTATTAATTCCTTTACAATAAAATTTTGACAATTTTTTTATTGTAATTAGGTCAGAAGAACTTAAATGGTGTTGATATTTTCTCATATCTGCTATATGAGTGTTATTCATTTTTCTATTCAGCAAAAATCTTTTTGCAATTTTAAATCTTAATTTATTAAAAAATTATATAGGACTTGACATTTAACCCATTCAACCTGTCCAAAGGACAGCTAGCGTTGGGCTATATAGCTAGATATATATATATAAAGTGTTTGGAACACAAATTTTGTATCTCTACATTTATTTAGTGCCTATTTTAGTTTTTTAGACTACCCTAACTTACCTCCTAACTTTAACTTTTTTAACATACTTTCTACGAGGTTTAATTTGCTCATAGCAGCCTTTATAAATTTATTGCTTTGCAATAAATTAATTAGTCATTCTTTTAGAATGACGCTTCTTTAGATTCCCACCCCCATAGGGGGTGGGAATCAACCTCAACCTCCTTGGGCTGCTATGAGAGACTTAAAACAGGTTAAAGATACCAATTAATAACAAGTTAGTAAACTCCTTGAGCTACATACCCCATAAGTGGAGGGTTAAAGGTTAGTTGAACTAAAGAGGCAACTTTTTTATCTACGAGGTGACTTTCCCTATCTACCCTCTACAGGGTAGATAGGGAAAGTCACGCAATTTACCCCTCGCTTTAACTTGTTATTAACTTGGTCTCATAGAGACCAAGTAACCTCGAAGATAACAAGTAATTAGTCTCTCTTTGCCCCCCTTTAACTTGTTATCTTCGATAACAAGTAATTAGTCTCTCTTTGCCCCCCGGAGGGGGGCTACGAGAGACGCTTCTTCAACCTCGGGGGGCTAATGCGCAGCGAGAGAGACTTAAAACAAGCACTGAGTTATTGCCCTTTATAAATTTATTGCTTTGCAATAAATTAACCTCCTGGGGCTGGCAACTTTAACTATTACATTAATGAAATAGTTAAAGTAGATAAGTTTATATAGCGTTGCCCCTTGGGAAATTTAAACGACTAAAACTAATCTCTTTTAAGTAATTAATGAAATAGTTAAAGTTGCCCTGTATAAACTTTAAGTTTACCTTTCCGGGGTAATCTAATTAGTATCTCTAAAAGGGAGCTTTTAAGTTGTTTAAGTTGGCGCTTCTTTAGATTGTTAACCCCATGGGGGTTAACAACCAACCTCATTTACCAAAGGTACCCCTCGCTTCTTAGTCGTTTTTTGAAGAAGCGTCGTTTAAGTTGTTGAAGAAGCGTCGTTCATAGCCCCCTTGAAAAAATGCGAGGTTGAAGAAGCGTCTCTCGTAGCCCCCCTCCGGGGGGCAAAGAGAGACTAATTACTTGTTATTGAAGATAACAAGTAACATCGCATTTTTTCAAGGGGGCGCTTCTTCGAACAACTTAAAGTCTCTCATAGCCAAAGGCAATTAGTCTCTCTTATAGAGAGACTTATTAGAGAGACTAATTAATTTATTGCAAAGCAATAAATTTATATAAGGGCAACTAACTTCTTTGCCCCCGACCCCTCGCTTTAACTTGTTATCGAAGATAACAAGTAATTAGTCTCTCTAATAAGTCTCTCTATAAGAGAGACGCTTCTTTATACCCTCCTCCAGAGGAGGAGGGTAAACCTCTTGCCCCCCTTTAACTTGTTATCTTCGAGGTTGAAGAAGCGCCCCTCGTAGCCCCCCTTCGGGGGGCAAAGAGGGGCTAATTACTTGGTCTCTATGAGACCAAGTTAATAACAAGTAACCTCGGGGG
>Ga0316218_1001759_pt1 | contig 22248 bp, 32 predicted proteins | sample TBH18003metaG_FD_203634 | JGI IMG/M metagenome (GOLD analysis project Ga0316218, IMG submission 203634) | Freshwater microbial communities from Trout Bog Lake, Wisconsin, USA - TBH18003 | ecosystem: Environmental > Aquatic > Freshwater > Lake > Hypolimnion/Profundal zone | place: USA: Wisconsin...
CAGTATCTTCATAATTAAGTATTGTTTCCTGAAACACATAAAAAAGCTCTCGCTTAAAAATAGTTTGATATGAATCAGGCCAACTACTAGGTGATAGTTTAGGTGGTGTATAAGCCATACTTTACCTTACCCAATTGCTTAACGCTCTATCTAAAGCTTCATGTACTTCTGTTAGCTTAATACCAGCGCTGAGTATCTTACTACTATCAAGCACGCAATTACTACGAGGTGTTTTAGCAGCCACTTTCATGAATTCACTTTCATCTTTAAAGAACTTAAATTCTTTATCGACAATCTTATACTTGTTGATCAGATCTATTACCTCTTTTGTAGTTACCTTGCCTGGGTTAGTAACATTATAAATACCGTAAGGTATTTTACTAAGATAACTATCTAGACAAGCACTAACAAACTCATTTAACTCTGATAAGCTATTAGTAGCATCTAATAGAGTGTTATAGTTCATTAACTTAGAGAGGTAGTTCCTTGGGTTGTTTATATTATTAAAAGGAATACGTAAGCGCCAGATATAGACATTATCATAATCAGCTAATACTTCTTCACCTAAGCCTTTTGTACCGCTGTACCATGAACAACCACCTTTACTTCTAAATGTAAAATTAGGCTTATCTTCTTCAGTCCATCCGTTAGAGCGCCATACATGCCCACTGCTAGTATAGATACAACCAGATGATACATGACCCCAAGGTATGTTTAACTTCTTACACGCTTCAGCTATAATACCAGGTAGTACTGCATTACCTCGCAAGCAATTAGCCTTATCAAGCTCACAAGCATCTACATTAGGCTTGCCTGTGTAACCAGCGCAGTTAATTAAGAACTCTGGCTTGTCTATAGACAAAGCATTATAGAGCTTATCAGGCTCATTATAATCAAAGCTATAACGGCTTATATTTTTATAAGCAATGCCACGAGCACTTAATTGAGCTTGAAACTCTTGCCCGACATAGCCTGTTCCACCAAGTAAGTATATCATAAAATTAGGTCCAAAGTAAATCTCTATTTTGTATTACCCAGATACATAGTTCTGTATCCCTATCTTTAATTTCTTTATCTATTGCATCTACTCTATTGTAACGAGTCTGATCAGATACATCAGTCATCTCTACTCGTTCGTAAGCCATATTAAGCTTCTCTAATAAGAACGGGCGCTCGTACTTAACGTAGTTGTAGAGCTCTTTAAGTTTCTTTCCTTTTTCGGTTACTCCTTCACCGGTCCATTCTGTCGTTTCAAATGTCTTTTCTACTTCTACAAACTCAATAATAGCTTGAAAATGAAAGTGCGGTACAAGCTCTACCAAGTCCATATACTGCGCAGAGAATACTGCATTGCGCATTCTACGACGAGGGTTGATAATATAGCGCTTCAATCCTTTAACAGTACAATAGCAACGTCTAAATGTATATTGAAAGCTCTCTCTTAACCAATGCTGAATAGGATACTCCTTCTTAATATGCTTCTCCCAATTGTCCCAATCGTTCATTAACATAGCAAAAGGTGCCTCATACCAACCAGTAGGCCAGTACCACTTACGAGGTAATCTTTCAGAGCGAGGTAATTGTAACCACTCTTCAGTTGTAGTAGCTATCTGTTTTTTGTTCATTTTTTCTTTCTGTTACTACTTCAGCGTAATGTATCGCTCCGTCAACATAATAATGAAAAGCCGTATTCAAGTTTGTCAAATGCGGATATTTTTTAGTTTCTAACAAGTATTTTGTGTCTGCACTATACTCTAAACGATAGTAAAAGCGTAACGTACCGTACTTCTCTTTCACTTGTTCAGCTATTACTTGCGGACACTCTACGCTATAAATGTAGCTATCTTCATCTCTATATCTAACTGGTTTTATATCTAAACGTTCAGCGTCCTCTTTATCTATATCCAGATATGTAGTATAGGTATTAGTTAAAGCTTGACACAACGTATCAATAATGTCGTACCAATCATCAGGCGTCTCAATGCCCCAGCACATAGCAGTCTCTTTCATTGATTTATCTTTGTCAGCAAATATCTTTGGATACTTGTTATATAGTTGTACTTGTAGTTCTGGGCTCATTTGTTTGTTTCGTCTTTATCGATATTCTTTTGTATCATTCTATAATAATCAAGAATATCATAAAACAAATACTCCTCAAACACAAGCTCTTTTTGGAATTTTTTAAAGAATTCTTTAACTACTTCTCGTAGTTTATCTTCCGGAAAGTGTTGCTGTTCGGCTATCTTTTTAATTGATTCATCGGAGAGATTGAGTACGATTTTCATACATTATCCCAATTGGGGTTCCAAGGAGTGTTAGGATCTGTTTGTGGTTTATACTTTTCACCATACTCTCCGTACTTTGCCTTGAACTCATCTTGAGTCATATAAACTCTTTTTGTTTGTGTTTGTGGTGGATTAGTAATAAAGTTCTGATCTTTACCATACTTAATACCTTCCATAAACCAATCCTTTGCACTACGAATGCTTTCATCTGATTCAATTTTAAGCCTAAAATACTCATTAGCAAGTTGTTCCCATCTTTCTAATGGTGGTTCAGGTATACGAGCTGGTGTCCAAGCCTTTATTTTAACCCATTCAAGAGCGGATGGCTCTCTTAATAGTTCTACAGTATAGATACTATGATCGTCTAATACAGCCCATATAGGGAAGTTAAATGGTTGTGGAGGGGTGTCTTTCCACCAGTACGTATCAGTGTTCATAACAATATTAACTGTACTATTCTAAAAGTGCAATAAGTACAAACAATGGATAAACTTAATTTAGTTTACACGCATTTAGACACAAGTACAAGAGTTGCTGTGAGTTGGCCAAATGGTGTAGAACTTAACGATGTAGAAGGCTTTATAGCTTTACGCAATCGTCATAATGTTTTAGGAAACAGGCCCGGTGAAAAGATTAATTTATTTGATATTGTTTATAAAGGTAAAACTCAAGGCTATTTAAATATACTTTCAGTTAATGAAATACCTGATAATGAACGTTACGTGTTTCCTATTGAAGTGGTAGATCAAATAAGATACTGGTCTCATTATTTAAACAAACCGCTTTGCATACCCGAACAAGTAGAGAAAGATGTAATAGCTGGTAAAGCTAAAATACTCTTCATAGTTCCTTTTGAGGGATCTAGTATTTTTCAAAACGAACAGATTACATTTTTAAGACAGCAAAAATTAAAATACAATAATAATACTGTTTATAGTGATAGTAATATGCTTGTAGAAGAAGCTTTAAGTAGGGAGAATATAAAAGGAATATATCATAATCCTTGGGTTAATACTAATAACAATATAATAATAAAACAGTATATAAATGAACTTAAAGAGTCAATCATAAACAAACATATCAGGCCTAGTAAGTTTATGTGCTTTAATCGAATGCCTAGGCCAGCTAGAGCGTATATGGTTAATCGTATGATCGAACTTAACTTGGTAAAAAATAATATAGTTACATTTCAGATGAGCGAAAGAATATTAAAAGCGGGTTATGGTTGGGACTATTATGCGAATGTTTATAGTTATAAAAATTTAGATTTGCTTAAAAAGAATGCCCCTCTTGTGTATGATTATGAAGATGTATTTAAAGTTAACCCTACAGACATTCACATACAACCACATAAAGACTCCTACTTTAATATAGTTAATGAAACTATATTTTATAATAAACCACCTAGTATGTTTTTCTCTGAAAAGATATTTAAACCAATACTATGTATGCAACCTTTTGTTTTAGCTGGTGCTACTAATAGTCTTAAATATTTAAAACAAATAGGTTTTAAAACATTTAATAATTTTATAGATGAATCTTACGATGATATAATAGATGACAATAAGCGACTAGATAAAATTATAGAAGTTATACAATTTATAAACAATAAAACTTCTGAAGAACTTAGCGAAATACTTTACCAAATGTACCCTATACTGGTACATAATCACAACCATCACATGGTTGTAGCAGAGCAAGAAATAGGACTTAAAAACCTCGCTAGTAGAATACTTAACGAATGGTAATTATGTTACGTCAACGTACTGCTCAATAGCTTTATGTCTTACTGCAGCAGGTTCTCCTGGTGTAGAATTTATTATTAGTATCCATCTACCTGCAGTTGAAAACGTTAAAGTCTTTGTACCTGTTACACTTGTAAGTGTAGTTGTCCATGGATCTGGATCGGTCATACAACCAGAAGACGGTACTGTTGTTAGTACATTTGCTGCACCAGGTGCTGGATTAGTAATTGTATAAGAAATATCAAAAGCTACATCTTTAGTAGCTGTAGCAGGTGCTGATAATGTTATTACTGTACTGGATTCTGGTAGCGCCATATAGTATATTTATGCAAAGCTGATTATATTTGTATAAAAAATATAATATAATTTAGGATATATTAAGAAGCTTTTTATTTATAATCTTTACGGTCATCCAATTCAGGTTTATGCTTTTCAGTCCACATCATACACAATATGTTCCACACTACAGCTGCAGCATGATCTTCATCTTGCTCACCTTGCCAGTATTTTACTAAATGTCTTTGAGCACTATCGTAGTACACAGAAGTGTTCATACCCTTTTTCCAATTATTAAAACCGTATTTAGAGCCTCCTTCCACATAACGATTTGCCACTCTCATTAACTCTTCATGAGGTACTAAGGACATGCGAGGTTTACCTTCACCTGTATCTCTTTGCGCGCCTGTATCAAACTGTCTTTTCATATCTTTTTATTTTATATTATTAAAAGATTTGTTCAAGTTTTTATTAGATGTTATTGTAATGTTTTCTTGTATAAGTGGGTGCATGTGTATTGGCTGCATTTTTAATCTATTTCTATTTAAAGTAGGTGTCTGTATCTGTGTGTAAGTTACTAAACTATTTGCCATGACCATATCCATACACCCGTCTTCATTTAAGTCTACAGCTTCGTAAACATAACCAGTTAAACTTAATAGACAGCTTTCATCAACATACCTACCATTACCTGTACCCAATAACACTTTAGCATGTCCTGGCCAATCATTAGGACCGGCAACGTTTAATAATATATCTGGTATACCATCATTATTTAAATCTGTAACTTGTATTCTAGTCACCCATAAATCATTAACTGAATCAAAAGCTATACCTGAGTCAGCAGTTTTATCTATAAACGTGCCATCTGGTTGTTGTATTAGTACCTGTAACGCAGCTTGTTGATAACCCATAATAGTTTGACCTCCAGGATTGGTACTTGTACCTGATGTACAAGAAAGTAACAAGTCTGTTCTACCATCTCCGTTTAAGTCTGCTGCTACTATTTTAACCACAACGGAATTACCTAACAATTTTGGAGGTAAAGTGTATTTACTATCTCTGTAAAAATGACCAGTACCGTCATTAATTAAGATTTGATTCTGACCATAAGGCATTGATCCTAAAACTAAATCAGGATAGCCATCTCCATTAACATCTACAAATGCAGCGCTCGGTATCTGGGTATTAATTATATCTACAGGTAACCTATCAACAGAATCACTAAAGTAACCGTTACCGTCATTTATATAAAACCGAGTACCACGATCAGGACCTGTACTTAAACAACAAGCAAGTATGTCTAGACTGCCTTTCCTGCTAATATCTGCAACTGCCATGCCATGTGCAGTTAGCAAATTTTGTGGTAAACGATCTAAGGTTTCATCATATAAATGACCGTCTGGTGTTTGTACAAGTATTTTAACTAACTCGCCTGGAGAAGGATATTTGTCTATACCTTCTCCTACTACAATCATATCTTGTAGGCCATCTCCGGTCATATCGCCTACATACCAGGCACTAGGATTTATCATTTCTATGTCATTAGTGACATATGTTATATCATTAAACGTATTGTTGTCGTACTTGTATAATGTCATTCTAGAAAACGCACCTATATTATTACTAGGTGGTATCTTCATAGCAACCATACAAGGACCGTTTATATCTATAAATTCAATATTACCTAATGAAGGTATACGATTAGCTTGTACTGTTGTATAGAAAACAGGCAACGTTTGTGCTTTTACTACACAAGCAATTAATAATGCTAGTATGTACTTTAACATACGAACATTATCGGCAATAACATCAATTAAGGCAACTACTATCTACTGCTTTTCTTAACTCTTTTACAGCAGTATAAACCCCGTCTGGATGGCTATGGCATGCACTTCCAACATTAGCAAGGTAATCTGTACCGAACTTTTCAGTTATAATCGGTATACGTTTAGCGTTCATACCACAACTAAGAGCTGGTACAACATTGTGAGAGGTAAGCATGTCCATGTTAGTTTTTAATTCAATTGGATCATCGCTTAAATAACCACCCCACATGCCTGTATGAATAGTATCTATACCACTCCAGGCAGCTATTTTACATATTACACTCCAGTAGAAGCAATAAGCATTGCTTTTATTGGTAAACACTTTATCTCCGCTCTTTTGAAAATGTAATGCAATAGGTAGATCTAATTTGCGTACAGCTCTATATGTACCTAACCCACTCCATACGTTAACATGTACACCGTTAATTCCGTAATTACTAACTGTACGAGCTTTTTCTAATACAGTATCGGCATCTCCGTTTATAGTGGTTAAATACACTCCGTTCCAGCCTTTTAAAACTTCTTTGACAGTTTCGAGGCGGTCCTCTAAACTACAAAACAAAGGACTAGCTAATATCTCATCTTCTTTAATAATATCAGCCCCGCCCTCAACCATTTCTTTAACTATACCAGCATAGTCTTTTGCATTTAAGCCTATCTTAGGCTTAATAATACAACCTAATAGAGGTTTATTATACCTATTAGTAATGTTTCTTATACCGCTTAATCCGAATTTAGGTCTAAATTTAGGTATAAGACCTTTATCATCGATATCTTTAACGTGACATTTAGTAATAATATCAATATCGGTTTGCCCGCCTAATAGTACACATAATAAATGACTAATACCATCTTCCCACCAGTTTATATTATCTGCAGGAAATGCCATTACCACAGTACCTGACTTTACTTTGTTGAGCTCGTCTTTATCACCGATTATCTTTGCGCAGTACTTCCCTACTAGTTCTGGTGTTTCCCATTTAGGTATACGGGTAGTAGGATTACCGATACTTTGACCGATAGCTATACCTTCACAAGCTTCAGCTAACGTAGTACTACTTTCAATGTAATAAGTTACAGTGAAGTGTTTATCTGGAACGGATTGATAATACAAGTCAAGCATTTTGTTTAATATCAAAACTGTACTTATCGCTAGGATCGCTTTTATCCCGTACTATAACTACAGTGACATCTGTCAAGAATACTGCCTGACTTACCTCGTAAGGATAGAGTACAAAAACATCCCCTGGACCGAACTCTTCTCCGTTAATAGTCATTTTACCTTCAACTACTACATTAATTTCTATGGACTTTTTATGAAAATGATCTTGATGATACTCTCCAGCCACATGCTTAGCTATACCCACTTCAAAGTCTGTCTTAAGTAGACTTGGTTCAAAGTTACCTACAAACCAACCTCGTGTAAAGTCTTCTAGCTTAGCTTTTTTCATATAAGCTTATATTTTTCAATATGCTTAATCCATTCCTCTCCTACCAATCGGTTACCTGTTTCATCGCAATGTCCACTACCTCTTGGGTCTGGCCAACGCTTAGTGTAATACCCCCAATCATTTTCTATTCTGTTCTTTTCAGGTATTAACTTCGGCATAACCCATCCACCAATTAAATGAGGTATATTGTGTTGAGTTAACAAACCGCTCATGACTACAAATAAAGCTTCATCGTACGCTTTTTTTACAGCTGTGTCAAACAACTCTGTAAAATAGGAGTTAATAGCTTTAAATTTATCTTCATTTACTTTCTTGAATAACATACCTAAACCATGCGCATTACCTGCCATGAAGTGACTAATATTGCTTATAGTTTCAGTTATTAATCTAGATTCAGGATTAAGCGTGAACGGTAACGTTCTTCTAGGCACTATGTGCTCGTGATATGGAGTATAGCTTAAATACTCTACATCAGCTAAGTCTGGTTCTTTATACTTCCATCCTTCATCTAATGGAAATATAAGTCGTTCATGGAATGTTGTAGTAATTAATACAAAAGGTTTATAGTTAGGGTCAGCATTTACTCTTTCTATAATTTTCTTTACTTGTAGGTAAATTGTAAAGTTACAGCAACCAGACCTAGCATAAACTTCCTGTGGTAAGTTAAAGTGTTTAGCTATGACTCCCGCAAAAGAATCTTCAAAGGTTGTAGCATCTGGTAATCCCATACCACAACCGAAACTATCTCCGCATGTAGCAATATGTGTTAGCATATATTATTCTTTAAACAATAATCATAAACGTGTTCAGCCCACCAGGTATGCGCTAGTTCTGTAGGGTGCATTACAAGTAGGCTTTCTTTGTGATCTGGTGACTTATCTTTATTAACTATATAGTTATGAAAACTATGCATGTCTTCGTTTTTATGCATAAACCTTACAGGGTTAATTAAGTCCCACAACATACCGTCTGGCTGTCCTTGATAATCTCTATTATAAGGATTATCTGGCCAGTGCCTGATTTGCATGTCTTTATACTGATAGAAAGCTTGGAAGAAAAGGTATTTTATATTATGTCTTTCAAAGAAAAGCTGCATATAGTAAACTTGATTTAAATATCTATGTATATACTCTTCTGAGTTCCACAAATAAGTGCTATACAAGGTACCAAACTCTTCGAGCTCTTTTTCTGGATACTTGTGAGTCCACATTGGCCATAAAGTAAACCACCAATGTTTACCAGGGTTATTAGGTTTATCTCTGTAATAAAAGTCTTTACGTTCAGGACTAGTTAAACCTACTATTACTAACAATTCAGACGTATCTTTACCGGGTACAATATATTCTTGTGTTAGCCAACCTAAAATATGACGCATAGTACGGTCATTACTCGCAGCAGGATAACTAAGATTAATTACGTCTTCTGTACCGAACATTTTACCAAGCTTAGTAGGCCATATTCTCGGTAATCGATATTCATCATTAGGTGGATCCCAATCCTTTACTGTTTCGGGTAAATCAGGATGCCTGATTTCACTACCATATGTCCAGCTATCACCAATTACAATTAGTCTTTTCATAGTCTACTATATCTTTCTTGTATTTGTTTAAGTTCAATTTCATTAAAAGGGTCTAAATGTCCTACATCATCTCTCCATGGTATTTCGTGAAAGCCTCTATAGGCTCGATTATGAGCAATATTATATTTTATTGTTTTATTATAAATTAATATTCCCACACTGTTATAAAAGTATTCAGGATCTGTATTTGCTTTTGTATTAAATGCAGGTAATGCTTCATATCTATAATACATACTGGCATTGGTAGCAATATCCATAGTTTCACTATCACCCCAAAATATGATATCATTGATACCATGGCTTTCAAAATCTGGATGATTAAAGCCGCTCACTTCTACTGTACTATACAGTGTCCTAGGCACTATTGGCATAACAGGAAATCTACATCTAGATGAATAGGCTAAGTCAAATCTAGTTTTTATCACTAAATCGTATCTGAAACCGTTATTTATTTCATGTATTTTCTTAAGCTCATTTGCCATCATCATACTATACAAGCTGTTTCCAAAGGACCCACTACTGGAAATAGGAGCTTGTATAACACTGGAAATAGGTTTGTATAAAGAGTTAACAGTTTCTTTTTGTTCGTCTGTTATCTCCCAAGTATGATAGAATACATCATAATCCCCTAATGTACTAAAAAGAGACTCAAAACATTTATGAGCCTGTATACCGGTACGTAATAAACCACTTATGCATATAGCTGTTTTACCAGATTTCATAACCACCTTCTTTCTTTGCAATTGATTGTTCTATACTTTCTCTATATAGCTTTACATTCCAGTTATGAGGATTTATATTTAAATTATATTTTTTGATATAATGAAAAAATACAGTCTCAGGGTAATAGTTAAAATCAATTGTTGAGGGTTGTTGAAACCATTTTTTGTCTATTTTACTAACATTTAAATAATAATCTGCAACCATATCGTATATTTCAGACCTAGCAAACCAAAAAATATCTGATACACGCCCACGTGCCATACCAACATCCCAATTGAACATAAAACCATGTAAGGTGTCCTTTTTTATTTGATTGTAGTCATGTACTATTACTTCAGGAAAATAACTATCAAATCTTACTCGTACCACTATATCGTATTTAAAATCATTTACTATTTCATATTGTTTTTTTAGTCTAGCAGCTTTTAACACTCCATAATACTGACTTAAATATGGAGGGTGGGTAATAGCTTGGTTAGGATCGTAAGGAGTAAATTGTTTTTCTGAATCTATTATATGCGCTTTAGGCTTTAAAAAGTCTAGTAACTCTTGTATTTCTTCAGCATTTACAGGTGTGTTTACTTTAATATTAGTAGTATCGTTAGGTACTGTATTATGATCCCAGATATGACAAAACACATCTATATTTTTATGATACAAGCCTATATTCTCCCAAGTATCTTTGCAACTACGCCATGTACGTGGTTGACCGCTAAAACATAATGCTACTTTTACATTAGGTACTTTATTTCCAGTCTGAGACATAATCACTACATACTCCGTATATGTTATCGTTTATAGGTTTAATATGATCTTGCACCACTAATACTGATTTATTAGTTGTTTCTTCTTCTGGGTAAGTCCATATATAGCCTTTGCTAGTTAAAGTTCTTTGATCTACTTCATGCCAAAAACAATGCACGTTGTTTTCCAACATGTAATGCAATGCAGGTAAATTTTTTGCATGAGCCCATACTACTTCCCGTTGCAGAAAACTGAGATTGATTTCATATGTGGGCATATCGTGTCCTAGATATAATATATTGTTAACATACCATACATCAACCTCTATATCGAACCCGTTTTTAATAGCTAGCTCAATTTGTTCTGGCTTGTTTTCTAATTCTTGATCTGGTCCATTAAACAACCCTCTGTGAGCTATCAATTTCATTTGTTTAATCCTTTCATCTTTTCGCTTGCTCTTTGTATTTCTATATATGAAATGTCATTAATTATCATACATTCTCCTATACTAACCGGTATAGGTACGTACTGGTTACCGTTACGATGATTACTAACATCTTTTAAACTAGCCCATAATAAATCTATATTATTAAAGTCGTTATGACTTGTAGGTAAGCCGTAGTTTTTAATTAACTTAAACACTCTTTGTAATTGTTCATTGGTAAGATAGCCTCTAAGATTGCTTATACAACTACTCAATAAACAATCAAGTATTACTGCTTCTCCGTGAGGTAGGTTAGGTACGTTTTTCATTTCGACTAACGGGCTGAAGCTATGACCGAAATCAACCGGACGGGTCAGTATCTCTTCCCACAAATTGCTACTTAATTCTTTAGTCATTACACTTATAGCTTTGTCAATAATATTATCAGCTAAAGCACTATTTTGAAATTTCTGCTTAAGTAAAGTCTGAGGCATTATTTCTAGTAATTCAAACAGTTCTTTATCTAGTATAATAGCTAACTTTAATATTTCTGCTACCCCGCTTGATATCTCTCTTTGGTCTTGAGTCTTAATAAACTTTGTATCAATGAGAGTTAGTATTGGAGGATAAAAACTACCTATACGATTTCTACGACCGAAATGATTTACACTTGTTTTAGCTCCTACACTGGCATCGACTATAGCTAATAAGGTAGTAGGTATACGAACATAAGGTATGCCTCTTCTGTATATGCTACAGCAAAAGCCTACTATATCTAATAATACACCACCGCCTATAGCTATAACAGGTTCACTTCTACGTAGTATATTTTTTTCTTCAAAATAATTTAGTATACGTTGTGCTACATCTAATGTCTTTGTTGCTTCAGTCGCTTCTATTACACATACTTCAGCTTCTGGTAAATTGTTTTTATATAAATCGTATACTGTTTGATCAATTACAACTATACGACGTATACCAGGTATAGTACTAAAGTCAAAAGCGTTATCAACTTTAACTATATTAAACTCGACTGGTAAATTTGCTTCTACTTTCCACATATGAGTTCGTTTACAAGGTTAGTGGCATGCTTATAAAATATCTTTGCTTTATTGATATCTCCTGCGTGACATTTGAAAGGTAACATACGAAAGAATTGAGTTGCTTCGAAGAGCTTAACTAATTTATACTCGTTAGGGTATCTTATGTTTATTTCAGATATGAATAGTTCATTAAACGTTTTTAACGCTGTAGGCACAGTATGCGTGTATATCGGTGAGTTACCATCCATGTATGCATTAGAATCATTTATTAAACCGTAGTAACTATTACTGCATTGTAGTACTTGACTGTAGTCAGCGAATTTAGAGTCGACTATACCTTCTTCATACAAGTCTATAAAAGTAATTTTATTAGTATTAGGATCGTAGAGTATGTTCTCTAGTGTAGGGTTACCATGTACATAACACTCTGAAGTAATTGGCTGATTAAACAGTTCTTTAAATTTATTATAATCTACGTCAATAGTTTTAAAAAACTTTTCAAATTCAGGAAACTGTCTAGCATCGTTAATTTTCTGTTCTACTTCTTCTTTGTAGTAAAGCATTAACGAATTAGTAGTAGGCGTGTAAGTGTTACTATGTAAAGTACTAAACGCAGACCATAGAGCTACATTAAGTGCTTCCACGTCTTTAATTAATCCTTTTTTAAATAAAGTTTTTATATCTTTATTGTCAATATACTCTATATCAAAGTACGCACCTTCTTCATTTATACCTGCGTCTAATACTTTAGGCACTAAGCCTGAAAACAATTCATTGTATCGTTGTAATTTTTTCAGTTGACTATACCAACGTACATAACCGTACTCTCTATTGGCTTTAGTAGAAATAAGCTTTCTAACGAAAGTATGTTTTTCGTTTACATGTAAACTAGTAGAATTAAGGCTACCACCTTTAAGTTTTGTTATATAGTCCATTAGTCAAACGCTTTGCTATGATTCCACCATCTAACCAGATCTTTGGGAGTACCTACAGGCCAGAACTCGTCTTTTTGTATTTCATATTTGTAAACGTCGTTACCGTCTTTTATATTATAGTTGTAAACTGGTGCTACATAATATTCGCCATTCTCTTTATTATTTTCTTTAATCATTTTTTCTGCTCCTTCGAAGAAAAGTTTAGCTTTACACCAATGATATATACCTACAGTTGCATCATTGCTTATTGGTTTTTTCTCTCTCACTTCAAGCACTTTAAAGTTTTCGTCTGTCCTTACAAAGCTACATTTAGGATCTGTTTCTTTAAAAGTAGGTATATAAGAAGCATTTGGATTGTCTGCTAATAGCTTTAAGAAAGGTTTTGAATTCCAATTCATATACTGATCGCAATTAGCAGATATAAGAGGCTCGTCTTGATTGATACAATTCTTAGCTAAAAGTAAAGTTTCTGCAGCCCCGCCTGTATCGTTTTTACAAGGTATGATTTCATCCCCTAAGCTCATAAGCATTTTCTCTAGAAATTTATACTGTAGTAAATGCTCTTCTTTAACTACGAAATGTATTTTACCTGGTATTTTTAATGTAGCAACACTATGATATATCATAGGTGCACCACCATACGCAATAAGATATTTTGGTATAGTATACCCGGCGTTTTTGAATCTACTACCCTGCCCACATAAACCGAAAATTATATTCATTTAGCCTCCTTTATTAATATTTCTTTTGCTAATTCATCTGCCCACAATTTATGGACCTCTTTAGTAGGATGTAGGTACTTATGTACGGGTAAATTATCCCTTCTCACCACGCCCTGCCATGCAATATATTCACTAAGAGTGTTCTCTATATAAGGTAAACCATATTTATCTGCTATTGGTTCCCAGTCTCTAGGCCAGTACCCTACCGCAACAAAATCATAATATTTAATACCAAGACCTTTACACAATAGTCTTAAATTCAACATATAACGTGCAGTTGCTTGCTTACCGTACTGCTCGTCATACACATTATAATACGCTTTATAATACTCCTCGAGCATATCATTATACGACATATAATCTGGGTTTTTTGTCTGTATAATGCCTGGAGACGATACTAAGAGAGGTCTAATACCACCTGGAAATGCTATTTCAGCTCTTTCAGGTGTAGACCAACCGATAATTATAAGTAAGTTTTTAGGGTCTTTGCCTTGCCCGATCCAATTAAAAATAAAATCATTGGTTCTACGAAAGATTCTATGGTTACCTGTCGCACCCATGCCTTCATTTACCCATAGCGGTATACCAAGATTATTTGCTAGGTATCCGGGCCATGAATTATGGTAGCGGTAATTGACAAGATCTTGTACTTCACCTTCTGGAGGCATTATTTCATCGCCTGCAGTCCAGCTACAACCATTAGCATATAAACATTTAATATTGTTCACCATAGAGGCACTTTCTGTATACCTATGTTATGAGTAACTAAATTATTATATAGTAACCCGTTTTTATCAAAATATAGCACACCAGGATCAGCTGGTTTACCGTTAAGAAGTTCTATACTACCTGTTAAGCAGTCAAATTTATAAGTGCGGTAAAGGTTAGCCGCGATATCCATACTTTGACTATCTCCCCAATACAGATTATCATTAACTACACCATGTTCAAAGTTCATAACAGATTCTGTAGCAGAGTATTTTTCTATACTATAAACCGTTCTAGGTAATAAAGGACCAGCAGGAAACATACTATTTGTGTACAGCGGGTTATTCCAGGTTGTCTTGATTACTAAGTCATACCGAAAGTCTTTTTCTATTTCATAACGTTTTTTAAGTTCATTAGCCATCATCGTTCCATATAACTCAAACCCATATACACCATAGTTGTTTTTAACACACTCTTCGTTTTTAAAAGCTTTAGGTTGATAGGTGTTATATATAAAGTCCTTACCTACATGATAGTTATTAGGCTTCCAAGCACTATTGAAATAAAATACATCATAATTGTTAAGTGTGCTAAAAAATTTTCTAAAAACGTCTCCATGTGAACAGTCTGCTTTATTTTCTATACCACCACTTATACATATAGCTACTTTACCAAACTTCATAACCACCTTCTTTCTTTGTATGGGAAAGCTCTAAACTTTCTCTCATCACTTTTAATTCCCAAAAGTTCGGAATCATTGTTATATTGTTCTTTTTAATATAATGAAAAAATATAGTTTCTGGATAGATCATTTCTTCAGGTTTTCTAGGAAACATATCTTTATTCATATAATATTGATTAATGTAGTAATCAGCAATTATATCATAACTATCAGAATCTGCTACCCAAAACAAGTCACTTATTCTACCTCTATGTTTTTCAGCGTCCCAAATCATACCCATGGTTTTCATTGTACCTGGCTTCATGTTATGATACATACCGGTAACTGCTTCAGTATACAATATATCATACCTTGAGCGTGCAACAGCGCTATACCTAAAATCATTTTCTATTTCATACTCTCGTTTTAAATTAGCACTACGCATAATACCGTAGTACTGGCTAAGAAAACCGGGAAAATCTATAGGTTGATTTGCGTTGTATGGCTTAAAGTCTCTTCTAGACTCTACTAAAAACTTTTTAGGCTGTAGTATATTCAGTATTGCGTTTATCTCTTCTTGTTCTACTAGTTTGCCTTCACGATCATCCTTTGTGATACTATTAGGTATAGTATTATAATCCCACAAGTGACAAAATACATCTGCATCTTCTTGGCCTAATACCTTGAGAATATGCTTCCAGCTATCTACACATTTGCGCCATGTTCTAATCTGACCACTAAAACATACTGCAACTTTATTTCTTGCAGGGTTAATATCTGATAAAGCTTTGTCCCGTTCCTCTACAGTCAGCATAATTTATATTTATACAGGTAAATACTTTATCAATATGTATTAATGCCATTCTATAGAGGGAAATAAAGTAATATTTTTGTAATCTATTTCGTTAGTACTTTCCGCTATATACAATACTAACTTGGCAACGGATTCAGGTGCCATGGCTTGTTCAGAAGCCCCAGCTGGATATGGATTATCTTTATGCCATAACGTGGTGTTTATACCACCTGGATGTATACTAGTTACACTTATGTTGCGCGGTCTAAGTTCCTGAGCCACCACACCTGCAAACGCTTTAAGAGCATGCTTACTTGCACAATAAACAGACTGCTTCTTTAATTCGTTTAATCCAGCAACTGAGTTAATAAAAATAATCCGGCCACCCATTACTAACCGAATTAATGCAAACTTAGTTACATATAGAGTACCCTTTAAATTAGTATCTATAATGTCGTTAATAGAATCAATCGTGGTGTTTTCAAACGCTTTTAATTCAAATATAGCACTATTATTAATTAATATGTCTATATTAGGTAGCTCATTAAATAAGCTCTCTACCTCTTTCCAGTTTTTTATATCTATGTTATAATGTTTATATCTAGTAGATTTTATAGAAGCTTTACTTCTAGATAAACCTATTACGTTCCACTTTTTATTAATAAAATGTTCAGCTATAACTTTACCTAACCCCCTACTAGTACCTGTAATTAAAACTGTCTTCATAATAAGCCTTGTACTATTATCTCTGTGGCTGCTTCAACAGACTTTATACCTGGATGCATTAAATCTCTACCTCTGTCTAGAGTTTTAAAATGCGGACAAGATAATAACTTTGAAGTGTGACTAAAGAAAGAGCCTTCGAAGTATTTAGTTTTAGTTTGCCATATTTGTTTCGTAATTAATTGTGCAAACAATGCATGTGTTTGTGGGTTGGTTTCGTCTTTACACCATAATTCACCAAAAACATGCCCTCGCTTTATACTCCAACTTCCTATATTCAATACTCTATCTCGTTCATATATTGACGCTCTGAAACAGTCTGTCCATAAAAACACTACTGCTTTCGGTGTGAAGCCTTTTTCAGCTAATAAAATTGAATCGTTAAGTGACCTGTATATAGACCCACCCGGGGTACCCATATTGATAGTAGGTATACCTGTCTTTGCTTCAATTTTACTTGAAAATGTATTTATTTCTTCTAAACCAGTACCGAAAACGTGTGAGCACCCAAATACAACAATAGAGTTGTTCCAATCAATATTTTCAAAATCTTTAGTTCTGTATTTGTCTTTATTTAAATTGTAATATACTTTATTATCTCGATAGTACCAGTCTTTAGATTCTCTTGTGAGATTTACATTAAAGTAGTCTAATGAATCACCGTGATCATTTTGAGGTGCAAAATCTCCAAAGAGAGTCGTAGTATAGTTTAAACTATTAGGTATAAACTGTTTTTGTTTTATATACTCTACTACGTCTTGAGCCATAAATCATTATTCGCTTTTTCTAAACACGTAAGCTCCTGGCTTTCCGTTACCAGAGTCCTTGACAATTAACCAGTCTAAGCTATCTTCTGCTGTTACATTAAAAGATTCTAGTACATCAGGCGGTACTTCAACAAAGTGCATACCTGTTACAGGATCGTGTAAAATTTTAAATTTTCTGAGTATTTTGTTATCGCTATTCATAATGACAAATATTCAATTATTTCATTTGCTGCTTTTTCTATAGATAGTAACCCGGGGTGTATATTGTCTTTACATTTGTCCAATATGCTAAATGAATGTATATTCAATACTTCAGCAGTAGGCTTAAAAAAGGATCCTTCGAGATATTTTGTATTTTTCCATATATGCTTGCTAGCCATACAATTAAATAAAGCAGATGCAACAGCATTAGTACCTTTCTCGTGTACCCAAGATTTCATAAAATTATCTGGTTCATCCCAGTTCCATGGACCATTGTTTATAACTTTATTTTCAGTATAATTAACTGCTCTAAAATGTACTGGCCACAAATACACTACACCCTTAGGTGTAGGATAATTAACTGATACTAGTACTGAATCGTTAAGTGTACGTTGTATCGATGCACCACCCACCCCCATGTTAACTGTAAACAAACCTGTTTTGGCTTGTATAATAGATGTTAACGTATTTTGCTCCTCTATACCTTCTCCAAGCACATCTGAACCACCGAACACGACTATAGAATTAGCCCAATCTATATTATCAAACTCTTTCGTTCTATAACCTAAACTATTAAAGTTATATGTTATACCATCAGTACGTTCATCCGGTTCTCCAGTAGGTAAAAATTGTTTGTTTTTTACACGATCAAGTACTGATATTTTCATTGTTATGTGTAGTTATAAAATTATAGAGATAGTCAGCCCATAATGCATGACCTTCCGGTGTAGGATGCTTTGAAGCTTTCTTATAATTATATACGCTTTTATTAAGAAAATCAATCTGTTTATTGGCAGGAACAATTATGACTTGCTCATACCACTCTACGTATTTCTTGTATGTATCTGCATCGTAATTATTAGATACAGATTCCATATATTTACCTAGATCACTACATGCAAAGCTTGCCATTTTCACGTCTTTAACTGGATCAATATTTTGTTTTTCAGCTAAAATTTCCGTCCATATTTTAGGTACCATATTTTTAGTTATACCCATATTACTATCAAATGTATATGCAAAGTTTCTTGCCACTATTAATTTAACATTAGTTGGGAACTGTTTTTCATGTTCTGCTAATTGAGATAAATTAAAACGCTCTAATTGTATTAAAAGCTTTTCAAATGTAAATTCTTTATCATTCTGGTAGTCGTAGAACTTTTTAAAATTGCCTAAAAACCAATCTAAGTGCGGTGTTATTTTAAGCTCTCTTCCAGTTTCAGTTAACGTGATAACTATATAGATATTTTTATATTGTATGGCAACTCTTTGTAAATCATTTTTAATAAAGTTAACAACAATACTATCGTGTATATAATTGTTACTACATCCAGGTACAGCTTCATTAACAAAGTCAGCATTAAGCTTATCAGCTAACACTCTACCATATAAATGTTTTTGACGAAATTCATAATCATCAATACCTTTTGATGCATCTGTATTACCTAGACTGTCTCCGTATGTCCAGCTATCGCCAAAACATACTACTAAATTTTTTTTATTGTTATTAACTTCAAGATAGTGACACGCTATTTTAGGTGCTGGCCAAGGTCTTGGCAGCCTAGACGCTATCGGAAGTAAAATGGACATTTAATTTAGCCTAAACGTGAACCTAAATCTCCAAAGCTACCCTTCTTATCTTTAAATTTATTGATAAGTGGGTTCTTTTTAAAAGAAGTCTTTTTAGTTGTTTTTGGAGTAGGCTTGCTAACTGGTTTTTGTTCTGCTAAAGCCATTTGAGGGTTAATTGTAGGTGCTCCAACTGTTTGACCTTCATCTTCTGGAGTAGGTACATCAACAGATACTTTTAAAGTATCACCTTCAATCCACATTTCGTATATTTTTAAAGGTTTATGACCATGAGCGGTTTCCAGTTCTACTTTTGTAACTCTTTCAAAACCACGTGGTGGTGTGCTTGTTTCATCAAAGCTTTCTGCAACAGCTTGGTATTTTTCAGCGAGTAGTTTGGATGTTAAATCGTTCATAATGTTATTATATTTACAATAATAGTTACTTTATTTTTATACTGCAAGCTAATACTTAAAGAGATAATTTTATTAAATTAGCAAAAGCTTCATGCGATTCTTTACCAGGATGTACGTTATCATTACCTAAATCTAATCCTGCAACTCCTTCTAAATCAAGTATAGGAACATCTATATAGTTAGGTTTGTATTTGTAGAGACGTCCATCAAAGCATGCATGTCTTACAGGTAAATTTAAGGATCTTATATAACAATCTGCATGATGAGCATAAAACCATGCACGAGTACCCATATCTGGCTCGTCATGTACATGAGCCCATTTAAGAAATATCTCATCATTATTAGTACGTCCTATTGCGTAGTAACGTGATATTTCACCGTTTTTACCAAATACCATATCTCTTTGTATAGGTCCCCAACCTACTAATACTAGGTCCCCTGGTAAAAAATTAAAACGTAATACCTCGTAAAGTATTTCAAGATTACTTCTACCTCCAGCTGCGTTAATTACAACCTCTACATCTTTCTTAATTAGATAAGGGTAGGCTTGAGTTACTTCATCCAGACCTTTACCCATGGTTATTGATGCTCCTATTGCTACTATTCTTTTAATTTCCATATTTTTGTTTTAATTCGTTAAATAAAGGCTGATCAGTTTTAATTGTGTTGACTATATACTTAATAAGATGTAATGTATCTGTATTGTTATCTTCTGTGTTAATCCAGAATTTAGGATTAGCAGTAAGCATGCGTAAAAACTGATTTTCCATCTCGAGAGTACGTTTACATATTTGCTTTACTTTCTTTATAGTACTTTCATCAGAAGGTAATTGACCTTGACAATCAACTTTGCATATATTATATGCATCTTCTATAAGCTCTGTCCATATGTCGTCAGGCATTAACTCTCTATAATGTTTAGCAGTATAATGCTTACCCGGGCTTTGTACATCAGCAAATACCGATAAACGTAGCGAGGCTATAACTGTAATTAAACATACTAGTATGTCTAAGCCTTCCTTATAACTACCATTAGCATTCCATATACCGTTTTTGGTATAACCATAATACTGATCGTTACTATCTGGATAAGAAAGAGGATAGTTGAGAGTGTCTGTACCTCTCAGCACTTTCATATTTTGTAACACCACTTTACTGAATATAAGCTGTAACTTTATACCACCAAGTGTTTCTACAGTTTTTAAAACATCTGTACCGTACAGTAATATTCTTTGCTTGGTACACGCCATTACATCGCCGTACTTTATGTTTTGCTCTCCAAGTATAGTAACATCTATAGGGTACCCACTAGCTTTTCTTATACTACTAATTGTCATTTGCATGCTTTGAAACTCTTCAAACGTAACATGCTTTTCGGAATCATTTTTATCTTTAACAACAAACGCTAAATCATAATCACTCGTAATGGTTTCATGTCCAGCAGCTCTACTACCCGTTAAGTAATAACTGACGACCTGGTTTGGATAAACAGTTGTAAATGAATTAAATACATCCGCAAGAAATGACTTCACGTCATTGTCTAAACGTTCAGGAAGATTTAATACCGTACTCATGTATTATTATTTAACCGTATTGATTATATAGCAACTCAATTAAATATTGTATTATGACACCTGAACAAGCATTAAATGTATTAGCACAAGTAGCAGCAGCACATCTTTGCAACAAGCAAGATCGTTTAGTTATCGATCAAGCTATTGAAGCTTTAGCTAATTTGGTTAAAACTAATCAATCAACTACTACTTAAGCGGTACCCAGCCCGCTCTTTTAAGATTTTCTAATTCGCTACTTTTATCTCGAGTAGCAGCAGGCGCACCAAACATATTAGTAGGTGCGCCTATTTTATTTGTAGGTACAGTACTTTGAGCGGGTAAAGCTTGATAACCTCTTATTGCAATAACAGCTGCTTCATAGTGTAGCTTTTGTTCATGGGTCTTAGTACCGTCTGGGTTAGCTTCTACCATTTTAATAAGATTCTCAGCCTTAGTCTTATTATTTTTATAATGCTCTACAAGCTCTTGCCTTAGTAAACTATAATCACTATTAGGATTATTTTCAGCTGCTTTTGCTCCAGCTTTTTTCAACACATTAACATATTGGTTTACGTTATTCATTTTCTAATATATAAGGCACTTTACAATACTTAGATAAATTATTAACAAAGTTGTTTGATTTTTCATTGCACCACTTGATAGTTTTCAAGAAGTAAAGATACTCCATTTGAAATGCATTACTTGTCCATATGTATGCACCTTGAGAAGTGTTAGCTACCTCTGCTATTTGTTTTGCAGCTGAATCATCTAGCAAGTTTAGCTTAATAAAGGTATGCTGCATACTTTTATATTTTATCCAGTGCTCTTTAGTTATACCAAATCTTTTAAGGTTATCACTTATGTACTCATTATACACACCTAAAGGTATATAATCAGGGTACAACTCTTTAAACTTATTATACACTGTAGCGAACGTTTCGTACTCACCATCCCATTCCTTTAATAGGTGTTGCTGCCAAAGTAGAGCCACATCGTTAAAATCAAATATATATATTTTAGAGTTTGGCTTAAAGTTATACGTGCCTACTATACAAGCCGGTTTTACGCCAGCACTAACACCTATAAAGCAATCAAATACTT
>Ga0316218_1001768_pt1 | contig 22154 bp, 16 predicted proteins | sample TBH18003metaG_FD_203634 | JGI IMG/M metagenome (GOLD analysis project Ga0316218, IMG submission 203634) | Freshwater microbial communities from Trout Bog Lake, Wisconsin, USA - TBH18003 | ecosystem: Environmental > Aquatic > Freshwater > Lake > Hypolimnion/Profundal zone | place: USA: Wisconsin...
TCCTCCGCAACCGACTTCACCGTCCGCTCGCCACGGGAATATACCTTAACTAACGCCTGCTCGATAAATGCTTCTGAATATCGTATTACCATTGTCGCCTCCACACCTCAAAGTTAAATTTTGAGGCGACAACTAGTCTGACACCGGGGGCAGCGCATCCACCATTCAAAGATATTTTGCGGAGATTTTTGGTGGATGCGCTGTCGCTTATCCACCCTACAGCTGATTTTAATCATAACCAGTAAAAATAAAAAATAGTTTCAAGATGCAGTGAAGATTTTGCATTGCACAAACCCAATTAATCCAAGTGGTTATAAGATTAAATATGCAGATCATAAGAAAATCACTAGATGAAACCAGATGTTCAACGATAGCTTTCAAAGCATTCCCGATGCACAATGCCTGGCGAAATTCCTTGGCGCTTAATTGCCGTCAGAGATCATGAAAATAGACAGTAATAAATCTGATATTCAGGAATGACTGTTCAGTGCCATTAGCCGCTACCCACATACCTCACATTGAATAACTGCTTCATGCAGTAAAGCGGGCGTTGGAAAAATCCTACTACGCCACTCAATCAGGATTTGGACTGACGCCTTCAGACTCCAAATCCTATCTCTCGGGATCTCTGCATATTTGACCGGTAATGTCAGTCACCATTGTGCCCGCCCGCCACTTTCCGCCTCTGCTTTTGAATTTCTTCTATTATTTCTTTCTGTTCGGACATAAAGGTGCCTGCTTCAAGTGCGTCCTATTTTGTCGCGACATTCACTTACAATTCTAACGGTTGCAATTCGCAACTGCCACAGAATCGGTTATGAAGATCACACTATTCAATGATTCATGTGAGTCTATTGATATTGGTCATTCAGACGTGGTTATCTGCAATCAGAGAGGAATTAATCATGGGTAAAGCGGGTGGAGTAATTGGTATCATTGCCGGAATATTTGGTTTGATCGCTGCTGTTGTAACTTTGTTTCTCGGCGGAATGGCATCTGCATTCGAAACTGAGGGTGCTAAAGCCATAGTTGGCCTGGGTTGGGGTGGCGTACTGTTTTCTTTTTTGGCTATCGTTTTTGGTGCCATCGCCATTGGACGTCCGAAAGGGGCTGGCATTGGACTGATTATCGTCTCAATTCTGGGTGCCATTTTAGGCGGTACGCTGGTAGCTATATGCATGGCTTTGTCACTCATTGGCGGAATTCTGGCAGTAGCCGGCGCGAAAAACATCAAACCGGCTATCTCATCAGTTTCCGATATGGATGTCGTCACCGGGAAAAAGAGTGCATGGGGGTGGATGGTTGCGGCTGGTGCAGGTGTTGTACTGATCGTTCTGGTGCTAGTAAGCGGGCAAGGCGCTGCCAAACCAAAGACTGATCCGTTGGCAGAGCTGACCAGCGCACAAGTAAGTACTTTACAACCTGACGGGGAGCTATTCGAAATATTTACATTCGGCAGCAAATATACCGATTTGCAGCGCGAAAATAAGCTGAATGAGATTAAGGGACATGTCGTTCAATGGCAGCTACCTGTATATGAGGTCTCCCGTTCCGGTGATGGCTATAAAATACAGACTAAAAGCAGTCCCAATGTCAGTCAGTCTGATCGAAATCTGGTCGGCACATTCATCTATATAACGCCGCATAACGATAAAGAACGACAAATAGTTGAAACACTAAAAACTGACGATACCATTTCTTTTAAGGGAATAATTGCAGATACCACGATGCGTTCGCTCGATATAAAGCCGGCGATACTTGTTGCGCAGCCCCTGCCTGTGGCACAGGCAACCTTGGTGCCTCAACCTGCACAACCTGTGCAAGCTTTACCGCAGCACGCCAATATGCTGTTTCTCGTCGGAAAAGATCTTGATAGTGCACTTGACGACCCGCTACTCAAGCCTCGGTTTGAGAAATTGCTTGGCGATAAGCTGGGTGCGTTTAGAGAACGTATGAATGTCTCATCCGGCATTACACAAGATGGTGAGTGGATCGTTGGTGAAGGGGGTATGCCGCACCTATTCTCAATTGAGGAAGCCGCTTTTGCTATTAATACTGAAACCAGCGAAATGTTTGCCATCATGCTTACTGATGGGAAAAATATCAACTATTTCGGCGCGACTGAGGTAACCAGTCTCCCTGCACCGTTGCAGACCTGGTACAAGGCGCATGGCGGCACCTGAACTCGCTTTTTAAAGCGTAAAAAGGACCCCTATGGAATTGGATGAGCTACACATTATGGCGGACAAAGATGATGCAGATGCCCAATTTGAATTAGGTAAGCGCTATGCTCGCGGAGAAAACTGCAACGTTGTGGTAGCGGCAAAGTGCTATCAAAAGGCCGCTGAACATGGGCATGCTGATGCGCAGTATGAATTGGCCTGGATGTATTTCAATTGCAACGGTGTGCCATGTGATGAGATACAAGCTGGAGCATGGGCGAAGAAGGCGGCAGATCAGCATAATGCCCGCGCACTATATTTATTAGGCTACTGCTGCGTTCATGGACGTGGCGGCATGCATGAAGATGAGACGCAAGCTGTGGAGTGGTGGCGACAAGCCGCCAATCTGGGGTATGTGCATGCGCAATATGTACTGGGTGATGCATATTTCAATGGCAGAGGCATACCGCAGAGCTATGAACAAGCACTGTCTTGGTTTGCAAAAGCGGCAAATCAGGGCGATGTGGATGCGAAAGATCGACTAAGTTTAATGCACAATCTTGACATGGAGAATTATATTCCCTAATATTCACGTATGGGCACACTCTACAAACAAGATGGCATCACCATCCGCGTCAACGGTAACGAACACCCGCCAGTCCACGCCCATGTCCTTCATGCCGATGGTAAGGCATTGGTTTATTTGAGCGGAAAAACGATCAATAGCGGCGTGCCGGCGGCTGTACTTAAATCCGCGCAAGCATGGATTTTGACACATACGCAGGATATCGAAGCTGAGTGGCGACGCTGGAATTAAAGGAGATCACATTATGACAACACCTGACCGCATTCAAGCAGTGACACCCCTAGCTCCGGATACTTTGCAAATCGAGTTTCGAAGTGGCAAAAAATATGCTGTTTCGCTGTCTGTCCCCATGGCGAGTATTGCCGGATTTGCTGCGTTGCATGACACTGCTGAATTCAATACAGCAAGCGTCGTTGATGACGGATGGACGATCGAATGGAATTGCGGCCTGTCCATGGCGTCTGAACGCCTGTACCAGATGGCTAAAGAGCAGGCAGGAGAAGCTGTGCCTCAGGATGAATTCAGGGCATGGATGCAACGCAACAATCTGTCGCTCACCACAGCAGCGGATGCCCTTTATTTATCTCGCCGTGTAATCAGCCAATACAGCGCAGGTAGTCGCCCGATTCCAAAGGTCATTGGCCTTGCCATCAAAGGATTTGAAGCTGAACGGCACGCTGGTTGAAAGTTGAAGCCGGCAGACTGAACAGTTTCTAGCACCGTTTTCGGCACACCACCATGATACCGCTAAAATAAATTGTTAATGATATCGTCTGAGCGAAGATTCGGCACGAAAATTGTATAAATCTTTTAATCAATAAGGAATTATCTTGCTCAACATTTCTAAAAATGAAGAATATTTCAAATCTGACAACATAGTTAATGGGAGACTAGTTCAGCAATTTTTTCACAAAATTGCTGAAAATGTGTTTGCTCAATCATTGTGTTTTTATGATGGTTATAAAATTGCGACAAAACAAAGCATGCTGCCTTTGTTGGAAGGGGAAAGAAATATTTATGCACTTTTTGCCACTGCAATTCACCTATCCACCTATCTGAAGTAGCTTTTAATAAGTCAGAAACACAACTTGAAGCTGCTAGAAGAGTAGATTTCTGGTGCTTAAACAAAGAAGGGGAAAATGGAGAGTTAATTAACTATTTTATTGAATTAAAAAAGGGTTATTACTGTTTAAGTGAAGGTACTAATAGCGATTTTACATCTTCAGTAAAAGGTGTTGTGGATGGGCTAGTTACACAGTTACTTACATTAAAAGAGATTAAACCATGTTGGTATGGATTTAACGATGTGTATTTCGGATTTATTATAATACATGGATATCACCCTGAGGATAAAGTATCCGGATTCAATGAAAAGATAATAATAGATAACGTACAGAATAATTTCTTCTCATATATTTTGCGAGCATCTGCTATGCAGATTACCTGCCAAAGCCACGAACGAACAAAACAACATAATTTTCGTGGATGAACGTTTTTAGTTTAGATATTGGGATTAACCCCTTACCCATGCTAAATCACATAGAACCATTAAAATGAACCCGGAAACTTTAATAAGGTAAAATCACGCGGTACCTATTGGATGCTTCTGTAATTTATCATGCCTCGCTATAACGCCGAAATATCTGCCGGATCCCTTATGCTTGCTGAAAGCAGGCGGATTGCCGCATTGCTGCTTAGCCATCCATCGCCTGATGAGTGGGATCACGCCTTGAAGATCGAAAATATCCTGCAAAAAAACACCCCGGCTACGGCACTCAGGCAAGCGCAGCTGATACGCAACCGTTTGGTGACGCTGGATGAAGAAGGCTGGAAGCTGATTGCTGAGGGAGATATGGAGGTTACTACTCAGATACTGCTGGCAGCGGCAATCAAGCACAGCTATTTGCTCGGGGATTTCTTGCGCGACGTGTACGCCAGGCAACTCAGCCGGATGGAGATTGCCATTAATAGTCATTTATGGGATGCCTTCTGGGTTGAGTGCACGCATCGTGATGGCGAAATCGAGCACTGGTCTGCCTCCACCAGAAAAAAACTTTTTGAGGTTATCGTCCGAATACTGGCCGAAGCAAAATATCTCGACTCAAGCAGAAAGAAGAATATGACACCGCCCAGTCTGCACCCAACGGTTATTTCTTTTCTAAAAAGGCACGGAGAACTCGATGTTCTTACTGCAATGAAAGTGTCCCGATGAGCGATTTTGATGAGCGCCTGAACCAGATCCTGCCGCGTTTGACCTCGAAAGAGCTGCTGAATAATGAAATCGGCTTTTGGGTGTTTGATTATCCACCCGAATTCGAACTTGAAATGCGTTCATTCCTGTCTGATGTCATCGAACCCGCACTGACCAAACATCATCCGCCTATACGCTTTGCCACGGTTAATGTGTTTGATTTGGCAATCGGTTTACTGGAAGAACGCAAGCTGCTTGATAAGGCATTCGATATGCAGCAGGCACAAGGCGATGACAAAGCGCTTGAATCCCTGCGGCGCGTGCTGAAGGAGGATAAGCTCGCCGGGCGACTGGTCTCGCAGATTGATGTCAATCATCAGGATTTGCTCATTTTGACGGGTGTCGGATCGGCCTATCCGTTTTTGCGCACCCATACCTTGCTATCCGCGCTGCATCCTTTGATGAAAGACACGCCACTGCTGATGCTGTATCCGGGCAAATACGATGGCTATTCATTCCGCTTGTTCAATAAACTTTCCGAAGACCACTACTACCGCGCATTCCGGTTAGTGTCATGACGCACATCGCAAATAGGCAAAACATATGAAAATCAGAGAGCTGTTTACCAAACCTATCGACCGACCAATCAACGGTGTGATTAAAGCGGATCAGCGCGATGCCGAAAGCATCTGGCAGGAGCTGGATGAATACGTTGTTACCAAACAACTGACTGAATATTTTAGAAGTTTTTTTGATGCCTTTCTGGCTGCTGCTGATAGTCCAAAAGACACGGTGGTCACCTCGCGCATGGGGGTTTGGGTATCCGGTTTCTTCGGCTCCGGTAAATCTCACTTCATCAAAATCCTTTCCTATCTGCTGGAGAATATCGAGGCAATTGATCCTGCAACCGGCATTCCTAAACGAGCGGCGGCATTCTTTGACGAACACAAAATCAAGGATTCGTTTCTGCTGGCTGACATTCAGCGCGGGGTGCGAGGCAGTTCAGATGTGATTCTGTTTAATATCGATGCGAAGGCTGACAGTAAATCAGACCGCGATGTCATTTTGCAGGTATTCCTGCGTGTGTTCAATGAAAAACTGGGCTATTCAGGTGATGCCGCTCATATCGCTGACATGGAGCGTTATCTGGTTGGTAAGGGTGTTTTTGATGCATTCAAAGTCGCTTTCCAGGAGAAGAATGGCTCAAGCTGGCACAAGGAACGAGATGCGGTCGACTTTCTGCGGGATGACGTGGTTTATGCCCTGGCAAAATCACTGAATATGACTGAGGAGTCCGCCGGACGCTGGTTCGACAATTCTCGCGACGATTACAAAATCAACATCGAGAGACTGGCTAAAATCATTCGGGATTACCTGGCGACAAAGCCTGCCGGTCATCGTGTCATATTTCTGGTTGATGAGGTAGGGCAATTTATCGGCGACAACACGCAGATGATGCTCACCCTGCAAACCATCGTAGAGGAGCTTGGCAGTCTGTGTCGGGGGCAGGTTTGGGTAATTGTGACCAGTCAGGAAGACATTGATGCCGCAATCGGTGAATCAAAAGCCAAGTCACAGGATTTCTCCAAGATTCAGGGGCGCTTCCACACCCGGCTGTCGCTGGCAAGTTCTAATACGGATGCCGTGATCAGTGAGCGACTCTTGTCGAAGACTGAAGCGGCGCATGTCGAGTTACGGGATTGCTTCGCGCAAAAGGGCGACATCATCAATAATCAACTCGCCTTTGTGGGTAACTCAGTCTCGATGCGCAGCTACAAGGATGCGGCTGAATTTGTCGCCTGTTATCCTTTCGCGCCATACCAGTTCACCTTGTTGCAAAAAATCTTCGAGTCTATCCGCAAGGTTGGCGCAACCGGCAAGCACTTGTCCAAAGGCGAACGATCTTTGCTGGATGCGTTTCAGTCTGCAGCCAAATTGAACGCCGATAAGACGATTGATGCCCTCGTGCCGATGTATGATTTTTACCCCTCTATCGAAAGTTTTATCGAGTCCAGTGCCAAACGCTCGATTGATGAAGCACCATCCAATCCCTCGCTGGAAACTTACGATGTACAACTGCTCAAGGCGTTATTCCTGATTCGTTACATACCAGATATCGTCAAACCCAATGTCGATAATCTCGCGACACTCTGCGTGGATCAGATTGATGCTGACAAGCTGGCACTCAAACGCAAGATACAGGAGAGTCTGATGCGCCTGGAGCAACAACGGCTGGTCAGTCGTAATGGCGACCTGTGGTTTTTTCTGACCAACGAAGAGCGTGACGTCGCGCGTGAAATCGGCCATGTCGATGTGTCTTCGGTTGAAAAATCCCGTTTGCTGGGCGAGTTGATCTTCGAGGAAATTCTCGGTGGCATGACCAAAATTCGCCATCGCGATACCAAGGCTGATTATGAAATCAACCGTCTGTTGGATGGCGCGCCTTGGAAAAATGCCAGTCACCAGCTCTCGTTTGAAATCGTCACGCCGTTGAGCGATGACTATGAGGCATTGAATGATGCCAGGGCGATTTTGCGCAGCACTGATCGTGCCCTGATTCGCATGGCAGAGAGCAATCGCCTTGATATTGAACTGAACCTTTACCTGCAAATTGAAAAATATATCGACAGCCCCAAAGCCAGTTCGGCGGCGGCCCCGCTAAAGCGTATCCTGGGCGACCGCAAGGATGAGAACCGTGAGCGTAAAGCACGCTTGATCGAGCAGCTTGCTACCGCGCTGGTCAATGGTGACTCTTATGCACTTGGACAAAAATTACCGAGTAAGGGGGCTACGCCTTCGACTCAGGTGGATGAACTGGTCAATTACCTCATTTCCAATACCTACACTAAACTGAAATATCTCAAGATACGCCAGCTTGATCCGATTGCCGAGATCAAGGCTGTCTTGATGGCTGACAGCATCGGTCAACATGCCTTCTCCTTAGGCGGGGAGGAGGGTAATCCGCTCGCGCTGAATGAAATGCGTGACTATCTCCAGCTCAAGGCCTCGCAAAGCCGGGTGATGTTGTCTGACGTGGTTGAGCGTTTCAGCGGTGCGCCGTGGGGCTGGAAACCGGAATGGGAAATCGTGCTGCTGATTGCTCGCCTGTATATGGCCGGTGAAATTAAACTGGTGTCTGACAATTCCGATCTTGATCCGGCCTCTGCTGTGGATGCGCTCACCAAATCGGTGCGCTTCAAACAAGTCTCCATACTCAAACGCAAGACGGCTGATGCGGTTCAGCTCAAACGTGCTCGTGAACTACATAAAGACTTGTTCGCCAAGCTGGGACGTGATGACGAAGACGGACTGGTAGCTGATTTGCGTGAGAATCTGACTCAATGGCAAGCCAAGTTGAAGGAATACTCTCATCTTGCTACGACCCGCTATTACCCCGGCAAGTCAGTCATAGACGCATCTTTGCCGCATATCGCCAAACAACTGGCAATTCGCGACTCGTTTGAGTTTATTGAAGCGTTGCTGGCGAAAAAGGATGTGTGGCGCGATGCCGCCGAGGATATTCACGACCTGATCAGCTTCTATACGACACAGATTACGTCTTGGCGCAGAATGCTGGATGCGTTGCAACGCTTTGAACCCAATCGTCCCGCGCTGATTAAAGAGCTCGCGGCGGCGACTGCGTTGCAACAACTCGAAGCGATACGTGATAATCGCATGCCTTACCAGCAAATCAACCAGATTGAGACCTTGATCCAATCGGTAGATGCGGTGAATGTCAAACTGGTAGATGCCAAACGTGAACACGCCTTGCTGTTGCTGGAAAAGAAAATTGCTGAGGTTGGAGGCGCATTGGATCAGGCTCATGCACTGCCTGATTTGCGCAATCGCGCTTTGTCTGCGCTACAGAAAATAAAACTGGATATTGCGGCTCAATCCAGCATTCCGCAAATTCATTATTTGCAGGATCAATCCGGCAGTGCGCTGGATGGCGCGATGGATATGATTACTGCGGCGATGAAGGCGGCTGTCAAAGCACACACTGTCAAGTCGCCGGGCGATACGACCCCGGTTATCAACGTTGCCTCACCCCTGATAACTCAAACCGTTACACCCAAGCCTACCAGGGCAATTCGTGCAGCGGACTTCTCCAGCAAGTCTTATTTGGAAACGGAAGCTGAGGTTGAAGATTATATCTCTAAGCTAAAGGCGGAATTGCTCGCAGCCATTAAGGCCGGGCAGCGTGCCAGGATACAGTAAGCGATGGCGGTAAGCGCATTCTTATTACAACTTAATCCCAATTGGACGATGCTATTTTCCCAATTAGACAGAACCTGTTGCCGTGACTGAGTGAGGCCAATATCCAGCTAGCGCTGAATTGCGGATACTCTGCGACTATGTCTGCATGGATTAGTTGCATGGCTCAATAACACTATGAATAAATATCGTTAAGGGGTATGATTCTGCATGAAACGTTAATGAGGAAGCCATCATGAGGGCGCAACTGACATCGCAGAGTAAAGCAACACCCTTGGCCCGCCACCTCCGTGCCGGAAAGGTCTATCGCCGTGAAGACCTAGTGGCTTATTCAACCAGTGTTGACCGTGAGTTGCAGAAACTGGTGGCAGCAGGTCGGTTGACTAAAGCCGCGCAAGGGCTGTATTACGCGCCCAGAAAAAGTGTTTTTGGGGATGCTCCACCCGCTGAAGAGGATATGTTGGCGGCATTCCTGAAAGATAAAAACTTTCTCAGCTTCAATCCCAGTATCTATAACTCGCTACGCCTGGGCATGACCCAGTTATATAACAAAGCTATAGTTTATAACCATAAGCGCCACGGCATATTTCGCCTTGGTAATAGAGATTATGATTTTCGCGTCAAACATCGATTTCCACTGCCCAATCAAGTAAGCAGTGAATATCTGCTGGTTGATATGCTGAATAACTTTGATGAGCTAGCGGAAGATGAAGATCATGTATTCCCCATCGCCCGACGTAAACTGTCGCAGTTTGATGCAAAAAAATTGCAACAAGCCTTGCAGGATTATGGCTCAGCGGCAACCCGTCGCCTGATGAAAAATTGGCTGAGTAAAATGGAAGTCACTCAAGTAGAGGCCGCTAAATGAAGGCACCTGGTTTTCTGCATGAACAAGATGGCTTTCTGGCACTTATTGAGCAGATTGCAGACGCACTGAATATTGAGGCTCATCTGATTGAAAAAGATTACTGGCTAATGCATTGCCTGTGGGGGCTTAAACAGCAGGGCTGGAAATTTGAATTGAAGGGCGGCACATCGCTATCAAAGGGCTTTGGGCTCATTCATCGCTTTTCGGAAGACATTGATATTCGTTTCGAGCCACCTGCCGAGCTTGGTGTTAAATCAGGAAAAAATCACGATAAACCCGCTCACCAGGCGTCACGCCGAGATTTTTTTGATTGGTTAGCTACCGAAATTAAAATTCCGGGGCTTAAATCCGTCATCCGTGACACCGACTATGACGATGCCAAATATCGTAACTGCGGCATCTTGCTCGGTTACCCCATACGGACTCGCGCTTTGCATGGCGTGAAAGACGGCATCTTACTTGAGGTGGGTTTTGACGACACGGCACCAAACACACCCTGCACCATCTCATCATGGGCGTTGGATGTCGCCTTAAAAGCGAAAGTTGCGATCATTGATAATCGTGCCGTGGATGTCGCTTGCTACAGTCCTGCCTACACCTTTGTGGAAAAGCTGCAAACCGTCTCGACCAAGTTTCGTATGCAGCAGGAAGCCAATACGTTTCCCAAAAACTTCATGCGTCATTATTACGACCTGTATTGCCTGCTCGATAGTCCGGAAGTTCTGAGCTTTATCGGTACACCGACTTATCACGCCCGAAAAGTTGAGCGTTTTCGTTCAGGCGATAACCTCGACATCGCCAGTAACGAAGCATTCCTGCTGTCCGATCCAAAAGTGCGCAGCCTGTACGACGCCAAATATCGCGAAACCGAGTCGCTGTACTACACCGGGCAAATTCCGTTTGACGAGATTATCAAACGCATCCATCAGCATATCGAGCAACTATAACCAACATGAACCCAAACAACCCATTAGCTCGTCATTCCGGCGAAGGCCGGAATCCAGTCATAAAAAATATGCCGCAAAGCGGACAAAATCATGATGTTGTCCCACTGACGTGGGAATTTGTTAATCATCTGGATACCGGCCTTCGCCGGTATGACGTAGTTCTTTCTAATGAATTATCTGGGACGAACCCACCTTCTACTGCGTCATTTAGCTTGACCTCACGATGAACAAATCCAAACTCAAAACCTATGCACCGCAAGCTCGAAAAGATTTTATTGCAGCGGTAACAGCTCGCGCCAACCTGCTCGGCTTGTCTGACAAGGGCGGCAAGCTTGAGGTGGCAATCGGTGAGAGAAAAGGTGATATCGCCATCATCGCGGGGATGGAATGGCCAGCCAAGGTTTACGAGCTGCGCGAACGGCTGATTAAGCGGATGAAGGCGGAAGGTTACCGTCATACGATTGAAGCTGTCGCCTACACCTGGTTCAACCGCTTTGCTGCGCTGCGCTATATGGAAATCCATGATTATCTGGATCACGGCTATCGCGCGTTATCCAATCGTGAAGGTGGCATGCCGGAAATTCTGAATCATGCGACTGAACTGGATCTGCCCGGTTTGAATAAGGACAAGGCGCTTGACCTTAAACTCGCAGGTAGTCGGGACGGAGAACTGTACAAGATGCTGCTGGTCGCTCTGTGCAACACGCTGTCCCGCTCCATGCCTTTTTTGTTCGAGCATATCGATGATGAAACCGAATTGCTGCTGCCGGACAATCTGCTGCGCACCGATTCTGTCATCGCCAAGCTGGTCGCCGCCATTCCAGAGGAAGACTGGCAGGAAGTCGAAATCATCGGCTGGCTGTACCAGTTCTACATCAGCGAGAAGAAGGATGAGGTGATCGGCAAGGTGGTTAGATCTGAGGATATTCCCGCTGCCACACAGTTATTTACCCCAAACTGGATCGTGAAATATCTGGTGCAGAACAGCGTCGGTCGGCTGTGGTTGATGGCAAATCCTGCTTCAACACTGAAGAGTGAATGGGCTTATTACATCGAGCCAGCTGAGCAGACGCCGGAAGTTCAGGCGCAGTTGGATGCGCTGATTCGTGCGAGATGTTTGGAAGGAGTGGTTAGTGAACAGTGGGCAGTAGATAGTGGACAGTGGTCAGTGGGCAGTGAAAAACTCACCACTCCACCCTTAAACCCTGAAACTATCACCGTCCTTGACCCCGCCTGCGGCTCCGGTCATATTTTGGTTGAAGCCTACGAGGTGCTCAAAGGCATCTATCTGGAACGCGGTTATCGCTTACGCGACATTCCCCGTCTGATTCTGGAAAAGAATCTCTTCGGTCTGGATATCGACGACCGTGCCGCACAACTGGCTGGATTTGCTTTGCTGATGAAGGCGCGTGCCGATGACCGCCGCTTGCTGGATAATCCGCCTAAGCTTAACGTGCTGGCATTGCAGGAGAGCCGTGGGCTGGATGCAGAGCAGCTTTCTGCTGCGTTAGTGGGTAGTGGACAGTGGGCAGTGAACAGCAAACAACTAACCACTGATATCTGTTCACTGAACACTATTTTTGAACATGCCAAGACTTTCGGTTCGCTGATCCAAATCCCGCAGGCGCTGAACGCGCAACTTCCCGCCATGCTGGAAGGGTTGCAAAAGGCTATCCGGAGCGGTGATCTGCTTTCCGAGTCCGCAGCACAGGATCTGTTGCCGCTAGTTGAGCAGGCGATAATATTGGGCATGCAGTTCGATGCGGTAGTGGCGAATCCACCGTACATGGGTGGAAAATACCTGACGCCGTTGCTTAAGACCTACTTGAAGAGCAACTACAATGGCTTCGAGAAAGACCTATTCTCAGCCTTCATGATTCGAGATTTGATGCTGACCAAAGAGTCAGGCCAGCTTGGTTTTATGTCGCCGTTCGTGTGGATGTTCATTTCATCTTACGAAGAGTTGCGGCAGTACATTTTAGACAAAGCGACATTGGTCACTTTGGTGCAACTTGAATATTCTGGGTTTGATGGCGCAGTGGTTCCAATTTGTACTTTTACGTTGTCCAAGGCTCACGTTTCAGGTTTTACAGGTTGCTATATTCGGCTTTCAGATTTTCGTGGAGCAGATCAGCAAGGGCCGAGAACGCTGGAAGCTATTAAAAATAAAGACTGTGGTTGGTTCTATTCAGCAAAGCCGGATGATTTCAAGAAAATTCCGGGAAGTCCTGTGGCGTATTGGGTGGGGCAATCTGTATTGCAAATTTTCGCAACTTCTAAAGTTATTGAAAACATATCAACTCTTTGCGAGGGAATGAATACCGCAAATAACGAGTTGTTTGTCAGGCTGTGGCATGAAGTAAGCTTTTTCAAAATTGGATTAGAAATTGATAGTAGAGAAGCGGCTAAGAAATCTTATAAGAAATGGTTCCCATATAAAAAGGGTGGTGAGTTTAGGAGATGGTTTGGGAATGACGAATACATAATTAATTGGTTTAATGATGGACAAGACATAAGAGCAATAAAGAGCGCATCGGGCGCAACAAGGGCAAACATCAGAAATCCTGATTATTTCTTCAGACCGTCTGTTAACTGGTCCTACATAAGTTCATCGTATTTTGGTGTCAGAGCTAGTGGTAAAGGCTATATATTTGATGGAAAAGGCCCCTCACTTTTTTGCGCCCCAGAACAGATGGACGTAATCTTGGGGCTTATGTGCTCATCTGCAGCAACATATTTCATGAAGTTTCTCAATCCCACGCTGAACTTTTCAATTGGGTCAGTTGCACGGCTGCCAATCCCTAGGAATGTCGCAGAACTAGAGATTTCCCATGTTAAGGGACTTGTTGAGATTGCGAGAATTGATTGGGATGGCTTTGAGTCTTCGTGGAATTTCAAGATTTCACCTCTAATGGAAAAACAATTTAGGTCAAGCTGTTTGGAGCTTGCTTGGAATAAGCTTAAAGAGGCTAGGCAAGATGCGATTGCAGAGACAAAAGATAAGGAGGAGAAAAACAACCGCCTTTTCATCGAAGCCTACGGACTTGAAGACGAACTTTCTCCCGACGTTCCCGAAGAACAGATCACCCTTGCTCGTGCGGATCGCGAGAAAGATTGCCAGCGCCTGATCTCCTACGCCATTGGTTGCATGATGGGTCGTTACAGCTTGGACAGACCGGGATTGATTTACGCGCATTCGGGGAATGAACGGTTCTGGGAGATTTACAACGGAAAATCAGTGATTAGTGACCAGTGTTCAGTGACCAGTGAAGAAACAGTGACCAGTGAAGAAACAGTGACCAGTGAAGAAGCAGTGACTAGTGGAGAAACAGTGACCAGTGGAGAAACAGTGAACAGTGATCAGTGTTCAGTGACTAGTGGAGAAACAGTGATTAGTGACCACTGTCTTTCTGGCCACTCGCCACTGACCACTGACCACTGTCTTTCTGATCACTCGCCACTGACTACTGACCAGTGTCTTTCTGACCACTCGCGACTGACTACTCACCACTTTCTTCCAGACGCCGATGGTATCGTGCCGCTGACCGATGAGTTCTGGTTTGAGGATGATGCCGCCAACCGTATCCGCGAATTCCTGCTGGCCGTATGGGGAGACAAGGCAGTGAACAGTGACCAGTGTTCAGTGACCAGTGGAGAAGCAGTGAACAGTGACCAGTGTTCAGTGACCAGTCGAGAAGCAGTGAACAGTGACCAGTGTTCAGTGACCAGTGGAGAAGCAGTGATTAGTGACCAGTGTTCAGTGACCAGTCGAGAAGCAGTGAACAGTGGAGAAGCAGTGAACAGTGGAGAAGCAGTGATTAGTGACCACTGTCTTTCTGATCACTCATCACTGACCACTGACCACTGTCTTTCTGATCACTCATCACTGACCACTAACCACTGTCTTTCTGATCACTCATCACTGACCACTGACCACTGTCTTTCTGATCACTCTTCACTCACCACTAATCTACAGTGGTTGGCGGAAAGTCTGGGTATGAAGGGCAACGAAACACCGGAAGAAACTATCCGCCGTTATCTCGCGACCAGCTTTTTCAAGAATCACCTGCAAATGTACAAGAAACGCCCGATCTACTGGCTGTTTTCCAGTGGCAAACAAGGTGCGTTTCAGGCGCTGGTCTATCTGCACCGCTACCACGAAGGCACACTCGCCCGGATGCGTGCCGAATATGTCGTACCATTGACCAGCAAAATTCAGTCGCGTATCGAGATGCTGACCAAGGATCGTGACGCCGCCACTGTGACCGCTGCCCGTAACAAGATCAACAAACAAATCGAAGTGCTGCGCAAGAAACATGTCGAGCTGTTAGCCTACGACGAAAAACTCCGCCATTACGCCGACATGCGCATCCAACTGGATCTGGACGATGGCGTGAAGGTCAACTACGGCAAGTTTGGCGATCTGCTGGCAGAAGTGAAGGCTGTGACCGGTGGGACGAGCGATGACTGATTACGCTGAACATAATGAATTTGGTTGTTTGTATTTAGATATTTCAGCGGGAATATTCCATGAGTAAGCCTCGCCTGGTTATCGTGGGCGGCCCCAATGGTAGTGGCAAGTCCACTTTTGCCGAGGAGTTTGTAGCTCGTTTCGGAATTACGTATTTGGGCGCAGATGCTATTGCGGCTGAACTGTCATCCGAAGATCCTTTAAGTGTTCGTGTTGAAGCCGGGAAGCAATTTCTGTTTCGTTTGGATGCTGCACTTAGAGCGTGTGAGTCTCGTGTTATAGAGTCGACACTGTCTGGCAAGGGATTGGAAAAACATGTTCGGCGCGCTAAAGAGGCTGGCTACTCAGTAACGGTGGTTTTCGTAACATTGGATACTCCGGAACTGTGCATCGCACGAATCAGGCAGCGAGTTGCTCAGGGCGGACATAATGTACCCGAGGAAGATGTGAGACGACGATTTGTACGTGCCCGCCAGTTGTTCTGGACGCATTATCGGCATCTTGCTGAAGAGTGGCAGTTGTTTGGGAATGCTGGTGAGGGCTTTGAACTGATTGCAGTCGGAGATGGAAACCAAGTTTCTGAGGCTGATCCAACATTACTGGCGAATTTCATTGACTCTGTGGAGAAAAAACGTGAACAAAACTAAATTTGAACCGGTCAGTGATCCGGAAATATTTCGACGCGCAATCGAAATGCAGGCTATTGGCAATGTTGCTGTTCGCCGTGCACAGGCAAATAACAGGGCGCATGGAATTCCTAATTTCTATTCGCTGAATGGTCGGATTGTAAGCGACGTGTCTGATTCACCAAAACCAATTATGCAAGAATCCAAATAATGGTCGGATTGTGCGAGTGCTGCCTGCACAAATAGTGTAACAAGCTGTTGTACTAATTTAACAAGAGGTTACCTGATTGAGCACCCAACGAATCGTAGACTCCCTTTCCACGCTATATGCCAACCATGCCGTGGTGTTTTGGCACGATGCAGATGCTGAGTTCGACTCCGTCGTAGATGGACTTGCATTGCCTGATGTCAAAGTCGTGCGCATTGATACCATGCCTATATTAAAAGTTAAACTGGATATAGAGCGAGCCCCGAGCCAAAAATGGTTGCTCTACAGTATTAAGCCGGAACCTGAACTCGCCAAAGATTGGCTGCTGGACATTCGTTTGCGCAGCAAATCGTTCAGTGCCGATGCCGCATCCATTTTGCTGGAAGACTTAGGGTTGGTATCGCAGACCTTGCGTGCGCATTTGAAGCTGCGTGCCAAATTTCTGCGCGCTAAAGATCGTGTTGAGAAACTCAAGCGACTGGTCGTGCCAACCGATACGGCAGAAGATATCGACCGCAAGATGCTGGCGGTGCTGGTGCGTGCGGATCAGCCTGAGCTGACAGCGATATTGCTTCGTTTGTTTTCAGGCTTGCTGGTGGAAGGCATGGCTGAGCTGGCTATTGAGTCCCGGCCATGGCTGGAGATTCAGGGTAATGAACTGGAATCGGCTTTCTGGGAAAATATTGAGCATGAGTTTGGCTACGCACAATCCACGCCTTCATTGCCGGATTTATTGATTCATTTGCTGGTGACAGATTTTACACGCTCATTGTCCGGTAATTGCCCCGGTCAACTTGCCCATTTCGTTTTACCCAATAAATCGGCGAATGCAGCGGTATTCGTTGCCCGGTGGCGTTCAGATATGGCGCATTTTGCCAGCTATAACGCCTTGTCTGAGCAGATAGCCAAAGAATTGGATATTGCCGGGATGCTGGGTAGTCTGTCCGGCGCGGCACTCTCTGATGTAATGACCTTTGCGGTGGTTGAGCAGCGCATCATCAAGCATATCAAGGATCAAATTATCGCCGCCTCGGGCGCTGAATCGAATGTAGTACGCTCGTTGATTGCGCGCCGTCGCGATGGTCATTGGGCAAATCGCCTGCTGGCTCAGGATAACGATATTACCCGCGCACTGGCGGCAAGTTATGACGCCTTGGAAGCAGCGCACGGATTCTTTGAGCTAAAGGCGGCGCATGAGGCAGGATTCAGTTTTGCGAATGCGGCTGAAGGATTAACCGCGTATCAAACTGAACTTTTTCGCTTTGACCAGCTGTATCGCCAGTTCAATTTTGCAGCTTCCGCTGTTGAACCGATGGGTTGGGCGGTGCTGCACGAGCTGATTGAACGTATCGAAAGTGCCTATTCCGGCTGGTTTATCCCGCAACTGACATCTGCATGGAGCAAATTGCTGGAAGGCGACAGCGGTCTATTGGGGACGTGGAAAGTCGATGACGTGATCAATCAGCAAGATTTTTATGTGAAGCATGTAAAACCGGTACTGGCTGGCAGCGCAAAACGGGTGTTTGTGGTGATTTCGGATGCATTTCGCTATGAGGCCGCTGAAGAGTTGACGCGGAATATCAATAGCCGCAACCGATTGAAGGCATCCTTGTCCGCGATGCTTGGCGTGTTGCCCAGTTACACAGCATTGGGTATGGCATCGCTGCTGCCTCACTCCAAACTGGCGTACAAGCTGAATGGCAATTACGACTTGAGTGCGGATGGCGTCATCGTGTCGACTGGTGAACAGCGTAGTACCCATCTTGAACAGTATGGTGGCGTGGCAATTAAAGCCGAAGATTTGCTGGCACTGGGTAAAGACAAGGGGCGTGAATTCGTTAGCGACAAGCAACTGGTGTATATCTACCACGACCTGATTGACATGATCGGCGATAAACAAGCCTCAGAGACTAAAACCTTTGCAGCGGTCAATGATGCGCTGGAGGAGTTGGGAAGGCTGGCTACTTTCATAATCAACAGCCTGAATGGGTCGGTTGTTTTACTGACGGCGGATCACGGCTTTATGTATCAGGAGTCAGCCCTTGATGAAGCTGATAAATCAACACTGGATGAAAAGCCTGCTGGCGTATTGAAAGCTAAAAAACGCTATCTGATAGGTCAAGGTATTGGCGTGAACAGTAAAGCCTGGTGTGGGAACACATCAGTCACGGCGGGCACCGAGGCGGGCGACGGCAGTATGGACTTCTGGTTGCCTAAGGGCGCGGCACGTTTCCATTTTGCCGGTGGTGCGCGGTTTGTGCATGGCAGTGCGATGCCGCAGGAAGTGGTTGTGCCGGTGATCACCTTGCGTGCCAGTGAATCAGATAAGGCAAAGACGCGCGCAGTGAATTTCAGTATTCTGGGTGCGTCGATAAAAGTCGTGACTAACCGGCAGCGATTCGAGTTTATTCAGGATGAGGCCGTTTCAGCACGCATACTGCCGCGCATGGTGCAGATATCACTGCGCGATGGCGAGGAGTTTATCAGTGATGAGCAATCGCTGACCTTTGATAGTGATTCAGAGCTAATGGATAGTCGTAAACGCACCGTGATGTTGACTGTACGATCAGGTACCTATGATAGGAACAAGGATTATTTTCTTATTGCGCGTGATGCGCAAACCAAGGTGGAAGTAATGCGTCAGCCATTGAGGGTAGATTTGGCATTTTCAAATGATTTTTAGGAATAGATGATGATAGATTCAAATCAGGAAAAAAGCCTTGATGTCTTGTTGAACGAGTTTCTACCCGGCAAGGTAGTGCGCAAGGATCTGACCAAGCTGATCAAGGAAGGCGCGAATGTACCGGTTTATGTGCTGGAGTATTTGCTCGGCATGTATTGCGCATCCGATGATCCTGCGACCATTGAGGCTGGCTTGACCAATGTAAAACGGGTGCTGGCGGAAAACTACGTGCGTCCGGATGAAGCGGAAAAAATTAAGTCCAAGATTCGTGAGAGTGGCAGCTATAAGGTCATCGACAAGGTGACAGTCAAGCTGAACGAAAAGCGCGATACCTACGAGGCGATGCTATCCAACCTGTCGATACGGGATGCGGAGATTCCTGATTCGGATGTGCGCAATTTTGAAAAACTGCTAGTCGGCGGAATCTGGTGCATCGTGACGATTCGCTATCATTTCGAGGAAAATCAGAAGGGGTCACCGTTTTCGATATCGGATCTGAAGCCGATTCAAATGCCTAACATGGATATGGAGGCTTTGTTCGAAGCACGTAAGGGCTTTACTGAGGAGCAATGGATCGACGGACTGATTCGTTCAACGGGAATGGAGCCAACCTGTTTTAATCAGCGGGTGAAATGGCACTTGCTGGCACGTATGGTTCCGCTGGTGGAAAATAATTACAACATCTGTGAGCTTGGGCCACGAGGTACTGGCAAGAGTCATATCTACAAGGAAATCAGCCCGAACAGCATTCTGGTGTCAGGCGGGCAAACCACTGTTGCCAATCTGTTCTACAACATGGGGTCGCGCAAGATCGGTCTGGTCGGCTTATGGGATGTGGTCGCGTTTGATGAGGTGGCGGGGATCAATTTCAAGGAACAAGACGGTATTCAGATAATGAAGGACTATATGGCGAGCGGGTCATTTTCTCGCGGGCGTGAATCAATTAATGCCAGCGCGTCCATGGTGTTCGTCGGCAACATTAATCAGTCTGTCGAGCAGATGGTAAAAACCAGCCATTTACTGGAGCCATTTCCGACCGCGATGATTGACTCAGCATTTTTTGACCGGTTCCATGCTTATGTGCCCGGCTGGGAAATCCCCAAGATGCGTCCGGAATTTTTCACTAACCAGTACGGCATGATCGTGGACTATCTGGCGGAATGGATGCGCGAGATGCGTAAGCGCAGTTTTTCCGATGCCATCGACAAGTGGTTCAAGCTGGGTAATAACCTGAATCAACGCGATACGATTGCGGTGCGGCGCACCGTATCCGGTCTGCTCAAATTAACTTGTCCTCATGGTATTTACGACAAGGAAAGCGTGCGGCGTGCGTTGGAATATGCGCTTGAAACACGTCGCCGGATAAAAGAACAGCTCAAGAAAATCGGTGGTATGGAGTTTTACGATGTTCATTTCAGCTATATCGATCTGGAAGACGGGCAGGAACGCTTTATATCGGTGCCGGAACAGGGCGGTGGTTCGCTGATTCCTGATGGCAGACCCAACCCTGGCACATTGCATACCATCAGCATCGGCGCAAACGGCATGCCGGGTGTGTACCGACTGGAAATTCAGTCTATCGCTGGCAATGGCAAGCTGTCAATTTCCGGCAATCATTCCCGAGAGCCATCGCGTGTGGCGTTCGACTATTTCAAAGCGCATGCGTCACGGGTGAGCGGGGCGATCAAGCCCGGAGACCATGATTACCATCTACATTTGGTCGAGTTGCAAAATTCCGGCGCGCCAGAAACATTGACGCTCGCCAACTTCATTGCACTGTGTTCGGCAACATTGGGCAAATCGATGCAAAGCCAAATGGTTGTGATGGGCGATATGAGTCTGGGCGGTACCATTACACAGGCACGCAGCCTGGCAGAAAGTTTGCAGGTGGCATTTGATGCCGGTGCTAAACGTATCTTGCTGCCGATGTCGAGCGTGACCGATATTCCAACCGTACCCGGCGAACTGTTTGCAAAATTCCAGACCAGTTTTTACTCAGATCCCGTGGATGCAGTGTTCAAGGCGCTGGGTGTGGAATAGCAATTTCGGTATTTGCTGGACGAAGCAGTATTAGGATGGGGGTGTAACGGTAGGCATACACCTTCTTTAACACCTTTGCCGTCTTTAATCAGGCAGGGTAAAAAACGATCGAGTTTACATCTTGGTGCAGGAAGGAAATTAGGTCAAGCTGATTGCTTGCAGAGTGTTAACTGAGTTGAATTTTAATAATTAAAAACAGGATTTTTCGAGCGCATTATGGCGGAAGCGGTGAGATTCGAACTCACGGAGGACTCTCATCCTCGCTAGTTTTCAAGACTAGTGCCTTAAACCGCTCGGCCACACTTCCATTCTCGCGTAGAACTGACATAAGCCAATTTCTCGAAGGCGCGTATTCTGACTTAAACCGCGCTTTCTGTCCAGCAATTTATCAAAAAACTAACTGCGCACGCAATCCGCCCAGTTATTCGGGGTTTCAAACAAACGAATACGTTCAAGCCGCAGGTGATTGCCATAACTGTCGTGATAGGCAGGATTAAGAATATTGAAGGCTGCCTGAGCCAGATTTTCTGCGGTCGGCACCACGTCAAAGATGACGGTTTTATGGTCAGGCATGCCGGCCAGAAACTCGCATACCTGTTTGTCGCCGCGATACACCAGGAAAGCGTGATCCCATAGATTGACGATTTTTTCCTGCGCAATGCGTTTGACATCGGAAAAATCCATGACCATGCCTTGCTCAGACAGGCCATCGGTTTCGATGATCTCGCCCGACAGGGTAATTTCCAGTGCATAGCGGTGACCGTGCAGATGCCTGCATTGGCTGTTGTGATTAGGGATGCGATGTCCTGCATCAAATTCGAGGCGGCGGGTGATGAACATGATCAATACAGTCTTTTTTATGTGATGCAGATTATAGCATTTAGCCAGGCCGGACAAGGGCAGGCTGGCTTAATTGAAAAAGGTTCGCTGTTTTGTCGGGTTGAGGTTTTCAGAAATAGTCCGGATTGTCGAGATGAAAATACACGCCAGGTGAGTTTCGTGGCATTCTGCTATCAATCTTAAGATCGCTGTCTGTTAGCGATGATAATTATTTCCTCCTTGAATCTAAAAAACCAATTAGGCGTTCCCCTTGGGCAGGCGGGTGGACGGCAAATCGATAGTAAAGCAGGCACCTGTTGCCGTGTTTATTACGCTCA
>Ga0316218_1001777_pt1 | contig 22090 bp, 20 predicted proteins | sample TBH18003metaG_FD_203634 | JGI IMG/M metagenome (GOLD analysis project Ga0316218, IMG submission 203634) | Freshwater microbial communities from Trout Bog Lake, Wisconsin, USA - TBH18003 | ecosystem: Environmental > Aquatic > Freshwater > Lake > Hypolimnion/Profundal zone | place: USA: Wisconsin...
ATGAAGTGATTCTCGCCCTCACCAAGGGCGCCGACCGCTTCGAGTACGTCTACAAGTTCGCCATCTCCGACGCCAGCCGCCTCCAGGCCGAGTACGAGAAGGCCGTGGCCGAGGGAGCCAAGGTCGGGAACTAAGCCGAGCCTTCAGGCCTGAGGCTTCTGTGCGGCGCCCCCCGGGGGGCGCCGCGCCGCGTTCAGGGAACACCAGGGGGCTTCCCCCGACCAGCAGCTGCGTGGACACTGGCTCAGACCCGAATCCTGGGGAGCACCCATGCAGACGCCGGCGGCCAAGATCATCAGGCTTGATCCCGAAGGTCGGGGCTACCTGCCGCTGCTCAGCGGCCCGCCGGAAACGGTCACGATGCGCTCAGGCCTCCTGCTGTTGGCCCCTGGGAAGTCTGTGGGAAAACACAGCACGGGCGAGCATGAAGAGATACTGGTGGTTCTCGAGGGAACCGGGGAGATGCTCATCACTGGCGAAGCGTCCCTGCCCGTGGTGGCCGGGACGGCGGTCTACTGCCCGCCCCACCGCGAGCATGACGTCCTCAACACCGGGGAGGGCGACCTCCGCTACGTCTACGTCGTGGCCCGAGCCCTGCCCTGACAGTCCCGCCCTCGGGAGGCGGCTATCCTGGAGGCATGACGGATCGCTACTCGAAGCAGCGCATTTTTTTAGGTCACGGGGCCGATGAAGCGCTGCGCTCGAAGCGGGTGGCCGTGCTGGGCCTCGGGGCCCTGGGCTCGGTCATCGCCCCCTGGCTGGCCCGGGCCGGAGTGGGACACCTCACGCTCATTGACCGGGACCTGGTGGAGGCCTCGAACCTTCAGCGCCAGCTCCTCTACGACGAATCGGACCTGGGAGGGGCCAAGGCGGAGGTGGCGGCCAAGCGCCTGGCCGAGGCCAACTCCAGCATCCAGCTGAATGCGGTCGTGGCGGACCTCACCAGCGGCAATGCCCGGGAGCTGCTGGCAGGCTTCGACCTCATCTGCGACGGCACCGACAACTTCGAGGCCCGCTTCCTCATCAACGATGTGGCCATCCTCACGGGCACCCCCTGGATCTACGCCGGCGCCATCGGCGGCGAAGGGGTCGTGTGGCCCCTGAATCCGCCGCGCACGCCCTGCCTGCGCTGCCTCCTGGAGGAACCCCCGGCGGGCGGCGACGTGGACACCTGCGACAGCGCCGGCGTACTGGGTCCCGCCGTCGGAGCCATCGGCAGCTGGGCCGCCCTGGAGGCCCTGAAGGTGCTCACGGGGAAGCAGCCCCACACCGACCTCGTGCGCTTCGACTTCTGGAATGACGAGCGCCAGTTTCTGAATCCACCCAGGACCCGATGCCGCTTCTGCACGGACCGGATCACGGAGTTCCTCGATGCCCGCTGGAGCCTCAGGGCCAGCGCCCTCTGCGGCCTGGAGGGCGTGCAGATCCGCGTGAATCCCCCGGGGAGGCTGGACCTCGCTGCCTTGAAAGACCGCCTCGAAACCCGTACACGCAGCCCCTGGAGGCAGGCGGGGATGATGCTCAAGGGCCGCGAAGGCGCCGACGAGATCACCCTCTTCGCCGACGGCCGCGCCCTCATCCACGGCCCCATGACCCCCGAGCGGGCCCGCGGCTGGTACACGGAGGTGGTGGGGTGCTGAATCTGATAATCGCGCAAATTGGACGAGAACAACCTTTCACCACCAAGACACCAGGGCACCAAGAAAAACCAAAGCCGAATCCAATGCAGTTCTTAGTGTCCTTGGTGTCTTGGTGGTGTTCTTTTCTTTACCAAAATTTGACTGTATGAAACTCCTCCTGGCCTCCAGAAACGCCGGCAAGCTGAGGGAATTTTCCGCGCTGCTGCCCCAATTGCAGTTCGTCTTGTGGCCTGCCGAGGCGCCAGAGCTTCCGGAGACCGGCGCCTTCTTCCAGGACAACGCCCTGCAGAAGGCCGAGGGGGCCCGGGCCTGGTGGCGTGAGCACGGCACCGAGGCGGTGGATGGCGTGCTGGCGGATGATTCGGGGCTCTGCGTGGACGCCCTGTGGGGGGGACCCGGCGTGCTGAGCGCGCGCTTCGCCCTGGACCTGCCCTCGTATCTCGAACGAAACCGACGCCTGCTGGCCATGCTGCCCGGGGACGCCGACCGCAGGGCCCGGTTCGTCTGTGTGCTGGCCTTCGTCCCCCTGGCAGCGCGGCTGAAGGGTGGTCCCATCACCGTCAGCGGCGCCGTCGAAGGCAGCCTGGCCCTGGAGCATCGCGGCGAGAACGGCTTCGGCTACGACCCCATCTTCATCCCCGACGGCTTCGATCAGACCTTCGGTGAACTGCCCAGCAGCACCAAGCACACTCTCAGCCACCGGGCCCGGGCCTGCGCGGCCCTGCGCGAGTGCCTGCCCGAACTGCATCCCTGACGCTTCTCCGCTAGGCTGGAGACATGACTTGGCGACGCGATTCCCGGACCTGGCTGGCCATCGCAGGCGTGCTGCTGCTGTGGGCTTCCGCCTTCGCGGGGATCCGGGCCGGCATGCGGATCACCCCCGGAGGGAGCCCCGGCGCCGATGGCTACGGCCCCGGGGAGTTGGCCCTGCTGCGCTTCAGCATGGCCTCCGCCGCGCTGGCCCTGTATGGCCTGGCCACCCGCATGCGGCTGCCGGCCCGCTCCGACCTGCCCGGGATCGGCCTCGCCGGCCTGCTGGGCATCAGCATCTACCATGTGGCCCTCAACTTCGGGGAAGTGTCCGTCCAGGCCGGGGCCGCTTCGCTGCTCATCTCCGCGGCACCGGTGTTCACGGCGCTGCTGTCGGCCCTGTTCCTGCACGAGCGCCTGACCCGCCTGGGCTGGTGCGGCATCCTGCTGGCCTTCGCGGGAGTGGCGCTCATCGCCCTCAGCGGGGGCGGAGGACTGCACTTCACGCCCGGGGCCCTGCTCATCCTGCTCGCCGCGGTGGCGGCCGCCGCCTTCAACATCCTGTCCAAGAAGGGCCTCCGGCGCCATGCGGCCCTCGAATTCACCAGCTATGCGATCTGGGCGGGGACCCTGCCCCTGCTCGTCTTCCTGCCCGGCCTGATCCGCCAATGCCGCGGGGCCGCGCCCCAGGCCACCTTCGCCGTGGTCTATCTGGGCATTTTCCCGGCCGCCATCGCCTATGTCCTGTGGAACTACGCCCTCTCCAGGATGCCCGCCTCCCTGCTGTCGAGCTTTCTCTACCTGTCGCCGGTGATCGCCAGCTTCATCGCCTGGCTGTGGCTGGGCGAGATCCCCGCCCTGCTCACGATCCTCGGCGGCGCCGTCGCCATCCTCGGCGTGGTCCTCGTCCAGACGAAGGGCTCCCTCAAGGCGGCCCCCTAGTCGGAGTAGACGGACCGGGTGAGCAGTCCCAGGAAGGTGAGCGGCCCCTCGGAATCGTTGATCAGGCCGTGACTGCCTCCGGCCTTGACCAGGAAGAGGTCGCCGGGACCCAGAGGGAACCGCGCTCCGTCCAGCAAGCCTGTGCCGTGGCCCTCCAGGATCAGGTAGAGATCCTCGGTATCCGGATGGGCGTGCTCTCCGATGGTGGTGCCAGGCTCCAGGGTCGTGCGGCCCATGCTGAGGACCCCCGCCATTTCTCCGGGTTTCAGCAGGTCCACACTGCGGGCTGCGCCCACGCCGCCACGGATGTTGTGCTTGGTTTCTTCCATCAAATCTGACTGCCTGCGAATCACGGGTGGCTCCCGAGGAAGATCCGGGGATCCACCCGGGCGTTGTTGAGGCTCAGGGACCAGTGCAGATGGGGACCCGTGGCCCGGCCCGTCCGGCCCACTTCGCCCAGCACCTCCCCGGCCCTGAGTACCTGGCCCTGGGTCACGGTGACCTTCGACAGGTGGGCGAAGAGGCTGACCACGCCCTCGCCGTGGGCCAGCATGACCGTGCCGCCGCTGAAGAAGAAGTCACCCGTCAGCTCCACCACACCGGCGGCGGGGGCCCGCACGGCCTGGCCAGCGGGGGCCTTGATGTCCAGCCCCGAGTGGGGGGCCCGGGCCTCGCCGTTGAAGACCCGGCGCAGGCCGAAGGAACTGGTGAGCGCGCCCGGCGTGGGCCGGTGGAACGACAGGGTCGGCTTGAAGCCCTGGGGCCAGGCCTTCCAGGCAGGCCCCAGGAGCGCCTGCTCCTTGGCGATGCGCGCCTCATCCTCGGGGGTGGGATTGACCTGCCGCTGGTTGTCCAGATGCAGACGCTGCTCGGGGTACCGCTTGGGTCGGACCGTGAACAGTACCTTCTGCCCGGCCACTTCGATCGCATCCTGGCCCGGCACTGCGCTCAGCGGGATCCCCACCACGGCCACCCAGCCCCGGGCCGTGCGCCGCGTCAGCACCGGTTCACCGTGGTAAGCCACCGCAGGGGCCTGCCCCCCGGCCTGGACGGGGACGATGGCCACACCGCCGGGAACGGGCGAAGGCTTGAAGGGCAGCGGGTTGGACACCGCGCCGATCATGGCCGTGCTGGCCGCCGTCGCGATCAGGCGGACGAGGTGGCGGCGGTGGATGAGGCAGCAAGTCATGGGCATTCCGGAACCCTCCCACAGGAGAGTCCATCAGGATACCGAAAGGTTCACCTGAACCTGTGACACTGGGGCTCCCGTGAAAAACGAATTGGGACCGGTTTGATCTGCTTTCAAACCCCCCAGGCACTCAAACGCGAGCGGGCCCATGCTCCCCACCCACCGGGAAGCCGGTTGCTGGCCTCGCAGTGTCCTGCCCCGTGAACGACCGTGAGGTCCGGATGGAAGCGGGCGATCTTTTGAACCCCATCAAGCGGTGTTTCTCGATCGGCGTCTCCAGTGATTAGAGCAATCCGGCACTTCACTAGTGCGGACGAATGTACCGGTGAAATTTGGACTGGGTCGAACCTGGCCAATCGGCCGGCCTCCCGGATGGCAAATCGTTCTGCCAGGTATGCGACCACCTCGAAACGCCCCAGGCTTCCTCGGAGATGATCCCGGGCGGCCCGTTCCAGATCTTCAAAGGGGCATTCCAGCAAGGCACCGCCGGGAGTCTTGCCCTCCTTTTCCAGATCCTCCAGGGCGAGGAGAGCCACGCCAGCCCCCATGCTCCATCCTGCAATGAGGATTCGATCCGCGGGGAAACCCACGGTTTCAAGGTAGTGAAAGGCTGCAAGAACATCCTTCCGCTCCCATCCGCCGAGCGTGCATGGGGCCGAAGGATCGGTGTCTCGCCCACGGAAGGTGAACCCCACGGCATCCCACTCGGGGAGGGAATTAGCACGGTCGAGCGTGCCCCAGACATCGTCCCCGAAACCGTGCAGATAGATCACGGCACCCCTGGGTGAGGACCGTCGGAGATGCCAGAGTTCCAGCACTTTTCCTTCACCACCTTGGACCGGAGCCATGGTGAAGGTTCCGCCTGACCCCTGGATCGCTTCTCGGGTCCTGGCCCGAATGGCTTCGGTGCGCCGAGGTGTGGGGGCGTTCAAGAGCAGCTGGGGAATCACCCACAACCCGACGCACACGCTCATCAAGAACCAAACAGCGAGGATGGCGGCAAGCGTGCGGATCCACAGGCGGAGCATGCTATGACTACGCGAGGTCAGGTCGAAAGGATTATGGCCTCTCCGCCCCATCGCCACTGGGGAGAACCTCTGGTGCGCTTGAGGTGGCCGGCGTTTCGGCCAGCACGCTGAACCCCGCCTCCCGCATCTTCACGGCCTCCTGGTAGGCGGCGAGGATGGCGGTGCGGATGCGCAGGTAGGACGTCTCGGTGACCTTGGTGTTGAAGGTGAGGGTGGCCACGAGGTAGTCGCGGCCGTCGGGCATGGTCTGGGGGGCGCTCACCTGTACCTGGGGCTGCATGATGGTGCCGGAACTGCCCTCCCGCAGGCGGCTGGAGACCGTGTCGCACCAGGCCTGGAGCTGGGGCGTGAGGGCGAGGCCGTCCTCCGGAGAGGCCACCATCACGCGGCCGTAGAGCGTGAAGAAGAGCCGCAGCTGCGGCGGATCGAAGGCATGGTTCAGGTAACCCGACATGCTCGCGATCTGCTGGAAGTCCTTCAGCAGGGCCTGGAGCTTGGGGCTGGGGACGGCCAGCGCCATCAGCGCACCACGCCATACCCGTACCGGCCCACCAGCAGGTCCAGCCGCTGCCGGGTCTCGGATGGAACGGCCTCGGGCGCCGTGAAGAGGGCCGCCTTCAGGGAGTGGCCGCAGGGGCAGGCCCGGGGGGCGGGTGAGAGCTGGGGCACCACCCGCCGGAGCAGGGCCTGGGCCTTGTCCACGTTGGCGTGCATGACCTCCAGCACCGACGCCGCATCCACGCTGTCCTCCTCCTCCCGCCAGGCATCGTAGTCTGTCACCAGCGCGATGCAGGCGTAGCAGAGCTCCGCCTCCCGGGCCAACCGCGCCTCGGTCACCTGGGTCATGCCGATGAGGTCGGCGCCCCAGCTCTGGTGCAGGCGGCTCTCGGCGCGGGTGGAGAAGGCCGGGCCCTCCATGCACACGTAGAGGGCGTCGCCCTCGATGGGCAGGGAAAGCGCGCGACCTGCCGACAGGAGGGCCCCGGACACCTGGGCGCAGGTGGGCTCGGCGAAGCTCACGTGGGCCACCAGCCCCTCGCCGAAGAAGGTGTCCTGGCGGTGCCGCGTCTTGTCGATGAACTGGCTGACCAGCCGCAGCTCGCCGGGCCGGTGCCGGGCCTGGAGGCTGCCCACGGCGGACACGCTGATGAGCCGCTCGACCCCCAGGGACTTCAGGGCCCAGAGATTGGCGCGGTAGTTCACCTCGGTGGGCGTGAGCCGGTGCCCCTCGCCGTGGCGGGCCAGGAAGGCCACGGGGGCGCCGTCCAGGCGGCCCAGGTGCACCGCAGCCGAAGGGGCGCCGAAGGGCGTCTTCACCTCCACGGCCCGGTCCAGGGCCAGGCCCTCCATCCGGTAGAGACCGCTGCCGCCGATGATGCCGATGGGTGTGCTCACGCGTCGCCTCCGCCTATCGCACGCTGCGCGTGCTCCAGCTCGCTCCGCTGACCGAGCCGGAGCCTCCCTGCGCCGCGCCCTTCGGGCTTCGGCTTCGCCAAAGTGCCACTTCGCTCCTGCTCCGTGCTCATCCTTTCATTCTACTTGCGGAAAGCCGGAGGACCGTGGTTCTCTGAGGCCCTGACAATTCAGTGTTGGATGTTCGGGAAGCAGGTGAGAACCCTGCACTGCCCCGCAACGGTAAGCACCACGCGCTCCCCGCCCGGGAATCCGCGTGAGACCTCAAGCTCAGGCCACTGGGAATCGTCCCGGGAAGGCCTGAGGGGAGCCCAAAGGCCCCCGTCGCGTGCGAGTCCGGAGACCGGTCCTGCACCTCACCCCCCGTCGCGGGACCGGGCCGGGCCTTCCCCCCTTCGGGATGCCCTGCCGCCGCGACTTCATGCGTGGAGGCATGATGGGTCATTCCCGAGTTCTCCTCTCCCTGGCGGCCCTGTCCGCCCTTTCCCCTGGAGCCGCCGCGGCAGCCCCCGGAGGCGACCTCAAGCCCGGCGAGGCCACGGTCACGGTCAGCGCCGAGGCCCAGCCGGCGGAGGTCACCCGCACCCCGGCGCCGGTGCGCATCGTCGAGGCCGACGAACTGGCGCGCCTGGGCAGCCGGACCTTGTCCGAACTGCTGGAGGCGCTCCAGCCCGGGGCCGTGATGCCCAGCGGAGGTGCCGGCGCTGCCGCCTCCGCCTTCCTCAACGGCACCCTGAGCAGGAACGTGGTGGTGGTACTGGACGGGATGCGCCTCAATGACCCCACGGCCATCAGCCCTGATCTGGGTGCCCTCAGCCTCGTGGGCATCGCCCGGGTGGAGCTTTTACTGGGGCCCGCAACGGTGCTCTACGGCAGCGATGCCATCGGTGGGGTCATCGCCCTGACCAGCCTGGGGCGCGGCGCCGAGGGCTGCCATGGCCAGGTCGGCCTGAAACTCGGCACCGAGGGCCAGGTCGGGAGCACCGCGCAGGTGCAGCTGTCCGGCGCCCGGGGCTGGGTCGCCGCCGGTGCCGAGGCCGAGAAGCAGAACAATGGCTTCCCCGGGAACACCTTCCAGCAGGCCGGGGGCTTCCTGCGCCTGGGCACCCACCTTGGCGAGGCCGACATCACGGGCTTCTACCGCAACAGCGGCCAGACGGCCTCGGTGCCCTTCACCACCCTCACCAACGCCAGCTACATCACCCTTCGCGACTATGAACCGGACCGGGAGACCCAGGCCCGCCAGGAGAGCTGGGGAGTGGCGCTGAAGTGGGCCCTGGCGCCCGGGCTCGTGCTGGAGAACACGCTCCAGGCGCTGTCGGGCAACAGCGCCGATCCCGGCAGTGACACCGCGCCCCAGCAGTCCCGTCGCGATTTCCGCCGCACCGAGGACCAGCTCACCCTGCACTGGACCCCCACGACCACCTTCCGGCTCTCGGGCCGGCTCGAGGGCAGCCAGGACACCAGCCACGCCATGAACTACTACGACCCCTCCACCTATGCCGCCGTGCCATACCGCGGCGAGGGCCATGACCTGGCCGGGGCCCTGGAGGAACGCTGGTCCCTGGCCGATGGCCTGGACTGGGTGGCGGGACTGCGCCGCGACGGGGGCCACCGCGACCTGACCCGCCTGGACTCGGGCCTCCGCAGCCGGGCCGGCGGCGCCGAGGCCGGGACCTGGCGCACGGGCCTCAACTGGGTGCTTCGCCCGGAACTCCGCCTCTACGCCAGTTCGGGCCAGGGGTTCCGCATGCCCAACACCACGGAATTCGCCCTCAACGCCCAGGCGGAAAGCCAGGACGGGAAGGCCTATCCAATCAGCCCTGAGCGCAGCCACACCATCCAGGTCGGCGCCACAGGCCTTTGCGCCGGACACTGGGAGTACCGCCTGGAGGCCCAGCGCACCATCATCAACGACCTGCTGGCCTATGTCTACGACACCAGCTTCGCCTATCCGCCCCTCTTCACCTCGCACTACGCCAACCAAGGTGACGTCCGGGCCCAGGGCCTGGAGGGGGCCATCGGCTGGCGCGGCGGCGCCGACGTGGCCTGCGGCTGGGACCTGATCCTGCGCAGCCAGGAGACCCGCGACCTCGACCACAACGCGCCAGGCCAGGAGTTCGGGCAGCAGAACACGGCCATCCTGCGCCACCCCTTCTTCACGGGTGCCCTGTCCGCCTTCGCCCAGACGAAGTCCTGGCGCGGCGACCTCCGCCTCGACCGCGTGGGTTCCCGCTACGACCTGAACGACACCACCTACGCTGTGACCCCCGTGAAGCCCTACAACGACCTCAGCGCGGGCCTCTCCCACGAGCCCGTGAAGGGCCTCACTCTGGCCCTGCGGGGCGAGCACCTGCTGCAGCCGAAGCAGACGGTCCAGGACTGGCTCAGTGGCCGCTATGACCAGAACGGGAATGCCGCCCTGGTGTACGGCTTCCCCGGGTCGGGTCCGCGCTGGTCCCTCGGCGCCACCTGGAGGTGGTGATGTTTCAACCCCGAATTCAAAAAATAAGAAATCACCACCAAGACACGAAGACACCAAGAAAAGCTACCGAGATGCCCTTCGATCGAAGAGCTGCTTTTCAAGCAATCCTTGGTGACCTTGGTGCCTTGGTGGTGAGGAGTTTTCTTTTCCTTCTGATCATCTCATTCCCACTTCTGGCGGGGCGGCCCCAGCGGGTGGTGAGCCAGTCCGTGGGCACGGACGAGCTGCTCCTGGCCCTGGCGGAGCCTGGCCAGATCGCGGCCCTCAGCCACATCAGCCACGAGGGGGCGTTCAACCCCGTGGCCGAGGAGGCCAGGCGGTTTCCCGCCCTCCGGGACAGTGACGCGGAAAGTGTGCTGCGCTTCCGCCCGGACCTGGTGCTGGCCGCCAGCTACACCCGCCCCGAGACCCTGGCCCTGCTCAAGCGGGCCGGGGTGCGGCTGGTGGTGCTGGACCGCTTCGACACCCTGGAGGATGTCTACGCCAGCCTGCGCCTCCTGGGGCGGGAACTGGGCCAGGAGGGCCGCGCCGAAGGGGTCATCACCCATTGCCAGGCCCAGGTCGCCGCCCTGGCGGCGAGGCTGAAAGGCGTGAAGCCTGTCCGCGTGCTCGGCGCCGGGCTCTACCCCTTCACGCCCGGCATGGACACCACCTTCCAGGATCTCTGTGATCATGCCGGCGCGCTGAACGTCGCGGCCGAGGCCGGCCTGCGGGGCCACGCGCCCACCCCCTCGGAGAAGCTGCTGGTCTGGAATATCGACGTGCTCGTCGCCGCCGGGGACCCCAACATCCGGGCTCGCCTGGGCGAGCTGCCCTGCTACCGGGTGCTGCCCGCCTTCCAGGCCGGCCGGATCGTAGTCCTCCCGGGCCCCCTGATGTCCAGCGTCTCCCACCACCGCATCGCCGCCTACGAGGCGCTCGCGAGGGCCCTCCATCCGGAGCGCTTCCGGTGAAACCCCGCCTCGCCATCCCGGCCCTCCTGGCCCTGCTGGTCCTGGCCTTCCTGGCCTCCCTGGCCTTCGGGGAACTGAGGCTTAGCTTCCAACAGGTGCTCGGGGCGCTGACAGGCGGTGGGGGGGATGACATCGCCCGCACGGTGGTGCGGGACTTCCGCCTGCCCCGCGCCCTGGTGGGCCTGGCGGTGGGGGCGGCCCTGGGCGCCAGCGGGGCGGTGATGCAGGCCTTCTTCCGCAACCCCCTGGCCAGCCCCGGCCTGCTGGGTGTGAGCAGTGGCGGAGCCCTGGGGGCCGTGGCGGTGCTGGCCCTGGGGCCGATGCTCGGTACTGGACTGGGCTTCGCCACGGCCTCCATGTGGGCCCTTCCCCTGGCCTCGATCATCGGCGCCTTCGGTGCCACGGGTGCCGTGATCATGCTTGCCCGGAGCGGCGCGGGGACGGAGCGGCTCCTCCTCTCCGGGGTGGCCCTCAACGCCCTGCTGGGGGCCGGAACCAGCTTCCTGCTCACCACCACCGTGGGCCACTTCGAGGTGAATGCCCAGATCCTGTTCTGGCTCATGGGCGGGCTCGAGAACCGCAGCTGGGAACACGTGTGGATGGGCGTCCCCGCCATCCTGGCAGCCTGCCTGCTGCTGCTGCCCCTGGGCCGGGCCATGAACCTCCTCAGCCTCGGCGAGCAGAGCGCCCAGAGCCTCGGCGTGGACGTGCGGCGCCTCCGCTGGCGGCTCATCCTGCTCTCCACCCTCCTCACCGCCCTGGCCACGGCGGTGGCGGGCATCGTCGGGTTCGTGGGGCTGGTGGTGCCCCATGTGCTGCGCCTCGCCTTCGGCCCCGATCACCGCCGGCTGCTGCCCTACTCCATGCTGGGGGGAGCCACCTTCGTGCTGGTCTGCGACCTGGTCACCCGGACCTTCCCGCTGGGCCTGCGGCTGGGAGTGGTCACGTCGCTCATCGGCGGTCCCTTCTTCCTGTGGCTGCTGCGGAGGCCGCGATGACCCCCGCCCTCCAGGCCTCGGGCCTCACGGTGCCGGGCCGTCTGGAGGCGGTGTCGCTGGAGCTCGGCCCCGGCGAGCTCGTGGCGATGGTGGGTCCCAACGGGGCGGGCAAGTCCACGCTGATCCAGGCCCTGGCGGGGCTGCTCCACGCCGGTGGGAGCGTCCGATGGAATGGACAATTGCTGTCGGACATTATGATGATGGAGCGCGGGCGGAGGCTGGCCTGGGTGAGCCAGGAGACCCAGTTCGAGTTCGCCTTCCCCGTGATGGAGGTCGTGGCCCAGGGCCGCTATGCCTGGGGCGGGGACCAGGCGGGCGTGGCCGAGGCCATGGCGGAGCTGGATCTCGCCCAGTTGGCGGAGCGCCCCGTCACCCGGCTATCGGGCGGGGAGCGGCATCGCGTGGGCCTGGCCCGGGCCCTGGCCACGGGCGCCCCGCTCCAGCTCTGGGACGAGCCCGTGGCCCAGCTGGACGTGCGCCACGCCCTGGAGGTGCTGCGCCTGGCCCGCCGCCTGGCAGACGCCGGCGGCACCGTGCTGGTGAGCCTCCACGACCTGCGGGCCGCCTACCGCTTCGACCGGGTGCTGGTGCTGGACCGCGGCCGCCTGGTGGGGAATGGCCGGCCCCACGAGGTGCTCACCGCTCCGCTCATTCGCGAAGTCTTCCGCGTGGAGGCCACCTTCGTGGAGAGCCTCGTGCCGGAACTGCCGGAGGCCTAGGCGACTTCGACGGGCCGATTAGGCTCGCTAGTCCGTCTTCTGCATCCTCAGCACCCACCCCAGCCCCACGGGCCCCGCCACGGTGGTCAGGAGGAGGGCGCCAATGACCCCGGCCTGCACATCGGAGCTCAGCAGGGGGGACCCATTCATGTGCAGTTGGGCCCCGGCCGCCACGAAGATGAGGCCCACTTCGCCCCGTGGGACCATGCCCCAGCCCACCACGGCGGCGCGGACGCCGCGGCCTCCCCCGAGCCCGGCCAGCAGCTTCCCGGCCACCCCGAGCAGCGCTAGCAGGACCGCGAGGCCCAGGGTGGCCGGGCGGAAGAGGGCCAGGGGATCGACCTTGGCCCCCATGAGCACGAAGAACAGGGGCGAGAGCACCGTGACCAGGGGGTGGACCAGGTCCACCAGGGTATGCTGCTCGCGGCGTTCCAGATCCACGATGTGCGCGGGCTCCAGGATCAGCCCAGCCGCGTAGGCCCCCACGATGGAGGCCAGACCGGCCAGGCTGCCCAGCCAGGCCAGCAGGAAGGCGAAGCCCAGCCCCAGGGGCAGCAGCACCTGCTCGCCCCGGAAGCGGTTGGCGAGACTGAACAGGTGCGGCGCGACCAGCCGGCCCAGGCTGAGGGCGGCCGCCAGGAAGCCCAGGGCCAGCGCCAGGGTCCAGGCCAGCTTCGGTCCGGCCGGCCCGCCGGAAGCGGTGCCCACCATCCCGGAGACGGCCACCAGCACGAGCAGCCCGAGTACATCGTCCACCACGGCGGCGCCGACGATGATACGGCCTTCCACCGAGTCGGACGCCCCCCTCTCGCGCAGCACCTGCGCCGAGATGCCGATGCTGGTGGCGCAGAGGCAGGCCCCGATGAAGAGGTCCAGGACCAATGGGGTCCCCGCGGGCAGCAGGAGCCAAGCCCCCGCGAGACCCGCGGCCATGGGCAGCACCACGCCGATGAGGGCCACCCGCAGCGAGGCGAGACCCACCTTCAGCATCTGGGGCACCGTGGATTCCAGGCCCACGGCGAACATGAGGACCACCACGCCCAGGCCCCCCAGCAGTTCCGTGGCCGGCGAGGCCGCCACGTCCGGGAACGCGGTCCAGGACCGGTGCAGGACCGTGAGGGTGAGTCCCACCGCCAGTTCGCCCGTCACGGCGGGAAGCCTCAGGCGCACCGCCAGTTCGCCGCCCACCTTCGCCGAAAGCCAGAGCAGCGCCAGCAGCATGAGGGTGCCGGCCACGGGATCGTGCATGAGGAGGAGGAGGGGCATGGGTTGCCAGGCGGACCAGGAAAACCCTCCATTAGAGCACCTGCTAACGTCGGAGGATCAGGCCCGGAGAAGTCTCCGCCTCGGAAAGCACCCGGAACGCATGACCGTCCTCGATCTCCTCAGCTGGGCCTCCACCGCGATCCTCGCCCTGGGGCTGGTGCTGCTCCGCCGCCACTGGACGCGGCTGCCGCGCCTGGCGAGGGATCCCGCCCTGCCCGCGCATCCGCCCTCGGTCTGCCTGTGCATCCCCGTGCGGAACGAGGTGCGGGAACTGGCCCGGGCCCTGGATTCCTGGCTGGCCCAGGACTATCCCGCGCTGTACATCCTGGTGGTGGATGACGGCTCGACGGACGGCAGCACGGAGATCCTCCGCCAGCGGGAGGCGGCGCAGCCGGACCGGCTCCGGGTGATCCGCAACGACGGCCTCCCGGGAGGCTGGCTGGGGAAGAACCACGCCATGGACCTGGCCTCCCGTCAGCCGGAGGCGGAGGGGGTCGACTGGCTGCTCTTTGCGGACGGGGACGTGCAGGCCTCTCCGGATCTGCTGCGCCGGGCCATGGCCTTCGCCCAGGCCCAGCCCACGGACATCCTGGCCCTGATCCCCGCTGTGGACGTGGTGGGCCCCGCCGAACGCCTGATCCTCCCCATGGCGGCCTCGGCCTTCCTCGTGCTGGTGCCGCCGCACCAGGTGCCGAATCCCCGGCACCCGGCCTTTTGCGGCGTAGGCGGCTTCACCCTGGTGCGACGCGAGGCCTATGCGGCCGTGGGCGGCCACGCGGCCGCGCCCCTGGAGGCCATCGACGACATGATGCTGGCCCGGCGGGTCAAGGCGGCGGGCTTCGTCAACCGCGTGGCGCTGGGTGGCCCGGACCTGCACCTGAGGATGTACCACGGCCTTCTTGAACTGGTCCGTGCCATGCGGAAGAACACCGCGGCCCTGCCGGCCTGGTGGCTGCTGCCCGGCCTGCTTCCCGTGGCCCTGGGGATCGGCCTGGCGCCGGCCTGGCTGCCCTTCGCCGGCCATCCGCTGCTGGCGCTCCTGCTCTGGCTCCTGGTGCCCGCACTCGTGGGGGATGTGCAGCAGCGGATGACCGGCCGCCCCCTGGACCTGCTCGGGGCCCTGTGGCCACTGAACGCCTTGGTCTTCGCCGCAGGCACGGCCTGGGCCCTGGCCGACCGCCTCCGTGGCGTGAACCACTGGCGCGGCCGGGATGTGGCCCTGCGGTAGGGCCCCTCAGGTCCCCTCGAACAGCCTCAGGATCTCGTCCAGCTTCCGCACGGTGGCGAGGATGCGGAACGGCTCCACCGCCAGGTAGTCCACGGCACCGGCGACCACCGCGCGGTGGCGTTTCAGGACCTCCTCCTCCTCGGTTCCAGCGAGGATCACGGGGACCGGGCAGCCCTCCTCGTCCAAGAGCTGGCGGCAGAGGTCGAGCGGACTGGCCAGGCGGAGCTGGTTGTGGATCACGACCAGGCGCACCCTGCCCCAGCCCTCCTCCCCGACACCGAGGTCCCTGAGTTGCGCCTTCACGGGTCCCTTGATGTGATCGAGCATGGCGAGTCCGAACTTCCGGCTCAGCGCCTCCCCCAGGCGGTGGGCGAAGTCCTCCTTCTCGGTGAGCAGCAGCACCAGGGGATCCCGGTCCACCAGCACCTTCACCATGGGCATCGCCGCCGCCCGGTTGAGGCGGGCCGTGGCTTCCTGGAAGCCCTGGGGGGAGAACGCCTCCCGGTCCTGCTGGGCCTGGCGGACCTGCTGGTCCTGGATCCAGGAGCGGTACCGGTCCAGCATTTTGGTGTCGGCCTGCTTGGAGAAGCGCAGGCCCACGAGGTTCTCGCCGAAATAGGCCACGGTGGTGGGTGCCCGCAGGCGGAGGTTGTCCTCCAGGGGGACATCCAGCAGGGACTCTTCACCCATGCGCAGGAGCTCCCGGATGTCCTGCTTGGTGTTCCTCAGGACAAGTTCAAGGCCTTCCTCGCCGAAGCTCTGCACGGTGCCGTCGATGAGCGCGTTGCGCGTGTTGGTGAAGGTGGCGGCATGGGCCTGGGCCCCCCCGCGGTCCGGGATGAAATCCGCCAGGCGGTGCATATCTGAGCGCCGGAGCACGCGGGGGATGGTGACCAGGCAGGCCTCCACGCGGTCCTGGACCTCCTGGCCCGCATGGGACACCACGCACTCATAATCCAGCCCCCGGTCCTTGAGCTTGATCGCCAGGTACTCTCCAGGTTTCAGTCCCCAGGCGCCGATCTCCTCGAAAGCCATGCGGAAGGCCAGGTGCTCACCGTCCTCGGTGAGGATCGGGAAGCCGGCCCGCTGGGATTTGTAGGCCACCTCCAGGCGGGCCCCGGCCAGACAGAGCCGCTGGAGGATCCCGCGGATGGCCGGGCCATCTTCGAGGAGGGCGGAGGACTTCGCCACTTCAGGCCCCCCCGGCCCTGGGCGGCAGCAGCGCCCCTGGTGGCAGCCACCGCGAGAGGGCCGCATGCAGGGCCTCCACCCGGACGGGCTTGGGGATGTGGTCGTCCATGCCGGCCTTGAGGCATTTCTCCCGATCCCCGACCATGGCATTGGCGGTCATGGCCACCACCGGGAGCCGACGGCTGCCCCGCTCCCGCTCCCGGATGCGCCGGGTGGCCTCAAAGCCGTCCATCTCCGGCATCTGGCAATCCATGAGGACCAGGTCATAGGACACGCCCACGAGGGCATCCAGGGCCTCGACCCCGGTGGCCACGACATCGGCCTCGATGCCCAACCCCTTCAGGATCAGCAGCGCCACCTTCTGGTTCACGGCATTGTCTTCGGCCAGCAGCACCCGCACCTGCGTGGGTCCCGCCTGGGACCGGTGCTGCGCCCGGAAAGCGGGGCTGCTGGCCGTGGGCTCTGCGGGATCCAGGAGCCCCCGCAGGTGACTGGGACGGGCAGGCAGGGTGAGGAAGGTCTGCACGCCCCTCCGGGCCGCGGCTTCGCGAAGTTCCGGCTGGTAGAGCGGACTCACGAACACGATGGATCCGTCGCCCGCCCCCGCCAGGGCTGAGTCCAGCGTGTCGGTGCCGCTGAGGATCAAGGCGCCTGGCCTTGCGACCGCCCGCAACCAGACCGCGGGCTCGGCCTCCCGGGGGGCCAACAAGGCTTCGACGCCCCAGGCCGCGTACTGCTCCCGGATCAGGCGCCCCGCGAACGGGGGCAACCCCATCACCAGCACCTGGGCCAAACCCGGAGGAACGGGGGATGGATGGGCCCGGAGACCGAGGCGGAGCGTGACCCAGAAGGTGCTGCCCTCGCCAGGCGCGCTGGTCACCCCGATGCCGCCCCCCATGAGTTCGGTGAGGCGCTTGCTGATGGTGAGGCCCAGTCCGGTGCCGCCGTACTTGCGCGTGGTGGAGTTGTCGCCCTGGAAGAAGGAGGTGAAGAGCCGTTCCACCACCTCCGGCTGCATGCCGATGCCCGTGTCCCGGACCTCCATCCGGATCAGCGCCTGGCCGCCCTCCCCCTGCTCGGGCCGGACCCGCACCTCCACGGAGCCCTCATGGGTGAACTTCAGGGCATTGTCCATCAGGTTGGTGAGGATCTGGCGCAGGCGGGTCGGATCACCAACCACCGCCAGGGGCGTGGCCGGGTCCAGGAAGATCCCCAGCTCCACGCCCTTGGCCTGGGCCTTCACGCCGAGGACCGCCTGCACATCCTCGATGACGGACAGCAGGTCGAAGTCCAGGGCCTCGAACTCCAGCTTGCCCGCCTCGATCTTGGAGAAGTCCAGGATGTCGTTGATGAGCGTGAGCAGGGCCTCGCCGCAGGAGCGGACGGTCTCGGCATACTGCCGCTGCTCGCCCCCCAGCGGCGTATCCAGCAGCAGGCCCGTCATGCCGATGATGCCATTCATGGGCGTGCGGATCTCGTGGCTCATGTTGGCCAGGAACTCGCTCTTGAGGCCCGACAGTTCCAGGGCCCGGTCCCGGGCGAGGGCCAGTTCCCGGGCCGCCTCTTCCAGCTTGAGTTCGGCCCGCCGGCGGTCGGTGATGTCGTGGAACTGCCAGAGGTGGCCCAGGTACTCGTCCCCCACGGCGATGGGCACGAAGTCCATGGCCATGATGCGGCCGTCCCTCAGCTCGAACTCCTCGCCCTGCATGGGCTTCTGCGCCCCCCCCAGGGCCTCCACGCGGGCCACGAATCCAGCCCGGTCCACCAGCAGGGGCAGGCATTCCTTCAGCAGCTCCCGGGTGTCGCTCTCCACGAGCACCTGGGCGGGCACGGGCACCTGGAACATGCTGCAGAAAGTCTCATTCAGGAGGGCGATCTTCCGCCCTTCGGTCTCCACCAGGATGCCAGCCTGCATGTTCTCGATGAGGGCCCGCAGCCGGCTGGTGGCCACCCGCAGGACGATCTCCGTGTGCTTGCGCTCGGTGATGTCCTTCAGGGTGCCAGACACGCCCAGGACCACTCCGTTCGCATCGAAGGCGATCCGCTGGTGGGCCTCCACCCACTTCACGTCCCCGGTGCTGGCCGGAAGGCGGAACTCGCCTTCGAAAACCGCCTGCCCCGTATCCACGGTGTAGCTGAGGAGGTTCAGGTAGCGGGGGCGATCCGCCGCATGCAGGAATTCCAGGAAAGGACTGCCCAGGCTTGCCTCGATGGGGAAGCCCGTGAGCTCCGTCCAGGCCGGATTCAGGAAGGACCACTGCCCCTGCCGGTCGATCTGGAAGACCACTTCCTTCAGGTCGTCCACCAGGGCGCGGTAGCGGTCAGCCTCGGCCTGGACCAGGGCCAGCCGGGCCTCTGGGGCCAGGGCCGCATCAGAATGGGGGGGCGTGGGGGAATCCATGGACATGCCCCTCTTTCTTCGGCCACTTTGGCCGGAAGCGTGAAAAAAGATTTCTTGTTTTTTTCGCTTTTTGCCCCATCCTGGAAACATCCTTCTGGAGGAACCCATGGCCGCGACCGAGCAGGACGATCGCCTCAAAGCTCTCACCCGCACGGTGGCTGACATCGAGCGGGCCTTCGGCAAGGGCTCCATCATGAAGCTGGGCGACCGCATGAGCCCCTCCGAGGGCATCGAGGTCATCAGCACCGGGTCCATCGCCCTGGACGCGGCCCTGGGCGTGGGCGGCGTCCCCAAGGGCCGGGTCGTCGAGGTCTACGGCCCCGAGGCCAGCGGCAAGACCACCCTGGCCCTCCACATGGTGGCCCAGGCCCAGAAGAAGGGTGGCCTCGCCGCCTACATCGACGCCGAGCACGCCCTGGACCCCGAGTACGCCCAGAAGCTGGGGGTGGACGTGGCCAACCTCTTCATCAGCCAGCCCGACAGCGGCGAGCAGGCCCTGGAGATCTGCGACCAGCTGGTGCGCAGCGGCGCCCTGGACATCATCGTCATCGATTCCGTGGCCGCCCTGGTGCCCAAGGCCGAGATTGACGGCGAGATGGGCGACAGCCACGTGGGCCTGCAGGCCCGCCTCATGAGCCAGGCCCTCCGCAAGATGACCGGGACCATCAGCAAGACCCACACCTGTGTCGTCTTCATCAACCAGATCCGCATGAAGATCGGCGTGATGTTCGGCAATCCCGAGACCACCACCGGCGGCAACGCGCTCAAGTTCTACGCCTCCGTCCGGCTCGACGTGCGCAGCATCCAGAGCATCAAGGGCAACACCGGCGATCCCCTGGTAGCCACCAAGGACGAGGATTCCTCCGTCATCGGCAAGAAGACCAAGGTGAAGGTGGTGAAGAACAAGGTCGCTCCACCGCTGAAGGTCGCCACCTTCGACATCATGTACGGCGAGGGCATCAGCCGCACCAGCGAGCTGGTGGAACTGGGCACCCAGCTGGAGATCATCCAGAAGAGCGGCTCCTGGTACAGCTACAAGGACAGCCGCCTGGGCCAGGGCGCCGAGAACGTGAAGAAGCTCTTCAACGACAACCCCGAGCTGGCGGACGAGGTCGAGGGCCTCATCCGGGAGCGGCTCGGCCTGAAGGTGGCCGTCGAGGTTTGACCGACCGCGAAACCTATGCGGGTGGCGAGGAAGGCGGCATCGGCCGCCTTGTGAACCGGGCACCCGCAAGGCTGAGCATCACAACCAGGTTGGCCACTATCTCGATCTGATTCCCATCCAGCTCAGAACGCTTCGGACAGATTTCATCACTTCCAACCATCCCCCTGCGCGCCCTTGGAAGGGGTCGGCAGACGGCGGCGGTCCCCAGGGGCCGCCGCCGTTTTTTTCGCTGCGGGTGGACTAGTTGGAGTCCTGCACGCCCAGTCCCGCGCCCTGCAGGTGGCGCGGCAGGGGCGCCGCTCCCTGGGCGTTGAAGGGAAGTGGCCCCGCACCCGGTCTGGGGGCCGCCCGCCGGTCCCCCCCGGGGGACTGGAGGGCCTTCATCTGTTCGGCGGTGGCGAAGCGTTCCAGGCGGGCGAGCTGTTCGAGTGTCGGGAAGCCCTCGTAGCGGACCCGGCGAGGTCCCCAGAAGGACAGGCCCTCGCCGCGAAGCTCCTGGATGCGGGGCAGGGTCTGGCGCGAAAAGATGCCCAGCGGCGCGCCACTCCTGTCGGCGAAGGCGATGAGATCCGCCTCCGGCAGCAGCACCGGCGCCCCCTCGGTCCACAGGGCCATGAGAAGGGGCTTGCCCTGGTTGGTCTTCACCATGGAGACCGGGGCAGGCACCCCCAGGGCGGGATCGAGGTCCTGCTCCTGGGCCCGCAGGGCCTCGATGACGTCCATGTGCTTCAGCTCCCGCTGGGGGGCCGACATGGGATGGGGATCCTGGAGCCGGGCCGTCATCAGCTGATCATCGATGCGCTCGATCACGGCCAGCTGAAGGGGCTTCGAGCCGGACTTGAGGCTGCGCCCCACCTCGTCCATGAGCTTGGGCAGCAGGATCTGGGGCACCGCCAGCAGGGTGTCGGCGGCCGGAATGGCGAGGAAGGGATGCTGGTCCTTGAAGAGTCCCTGCCAGACCTCCGGCAGGAGTAGCCGGGCGGCATCCAGGCCGTCGTGCCAGGGGCCGCGGTAGGCCCCGGAGGGCAGACGCTCGAAGGCCCCCTCGCTCCGGTTCCGCAGGTGATCCAGGGCCAGGTCCAGCACATCCTCGGCGGGCTGGTCCCAGAGCGTCAGCCAGGCGGCAGGCACCGCCATCTCGCCCACGCGGATGCGCTGGCTCAGGCCATCAATGAAGCCCCGGCTCCAGCGCCCCTCGCGGTCGGCCCGCCAGGCGGGAACCAGCTCAGGGAGCACCTGGTCCTGGGCCTCGATCCAGGGTTCCGGAAGGGGGATCCCACCCGCATGGCACAGGGCCACGGCATCGGCCCAGACCTCCCGATCCTCGGCCCTCCGGTGCGCCTCGAAGCCCGGAACCAGGGCCGCGAGCCCGGGCAGGTCCGCGGGCAGGCCCCGGGCCTCCAGCAGGGTCGCCAGAGCCGGCAGGGGCGCCTCGTCGGCGCGGGAACGGAATCGGTCGAAAAAGCCCATATTTTCTTGTCCACCCAAACAATCCATTGTGCCTCAGGAAAGGAATTTATGCTTGGGGGATATGGAAACCCCGGACGCCCTTGGCCGGCCCCTCAAGGCCCTCCGCATTTCGGTCACGGACCGCTGCAACTTCCGCTGCACCTACTGCATGCCCAGCGCGGTGTTCGGCCCCGACTACCCCTACCTGCCGCGGGAGGCCGTCCTCAGCTTCGAGGAGATCAGCCGCCTCGTCCGGATCTTCGCGGGCCTCGGCGTCTCCAAGGTCCGCCTCACGGGCGGCGAGCCTCTCCTGCGCCGGGAGCTGCCGCGCCTGGTGCGGATGCTCGCCTCCGTTCCGGGCCTCGAGGATCTCGCCCTCACCACCAATGGCGTCCTGCTGGGCGAGCTTGCACCCGAGCTCAAGGCCGCCGGCCTGAAGCGGCTGACCGTGAGCCTGGACACCCTGCGGCCGGAACGCCTCCGGGCCATCAGCGACACCGACCTGCCCCACGCCAGGATCCTGGAGGGCCTCGTGGCGGCCCGCGCGGCGGGCTTCGGCCCCCTGAAGCTCAACTGCGTCCTCCAGCGGGGCGTGAATGACGACGAGGTCCTCGACCTCGCCGCCTACGCCCGGGAGCAGGGGCATATCCTGCGCTTCATCGAGTTCATGGATGTGGGCCGGACCAACGGCTGGCAGCTGGGCTCCGTGGTCCCCGCCGCCGAAGTCCACCGCATCCTCCACGCCCAGTGGCCGCTGGAGCCCGTGGACATGCACATGGGGGCCGTGGCGCGACGGTGGCGCTATGCGGACGGCGGGGGGGAGGTGGGGCTCATCGCCTCCGTCACCGCCCCCTTCTGTGCGGGCTGCGACCGGGCCCGGCTCTCCGCGGACGGCCATCTCTACACCTGCCTGTTCGCGGGAGAGGGCCTGGACCTCAGGGCCTTCCTCCGCAGTGGACACGGGGACGGGGACCTCTCCGCACTGCTGGCCTCCCACTGGAAGCGCCGCGCGGACCGCTACTCTGAGCAGAGGAGCGCCGCCACCCCCGGGCTGCCCCGGGTCGAAATGTCCCACATCGGTGGATGATCCGAGGAGCGCCATGCGACCACTCAAGCCCCTGCTGCTTGGATTCCTGACCGTGCTCTTGGGGGCCGCCCCGCCCGTGGCGGTCGTCCACGGCGGCGCGGGCAGCCCCCGGGCGCGCATGGACGGTACGGACCGGGCCGCCACCCAGGCCATGGCCCTGCTGAAGGGCGGCGGCAGCGCCCTGGA
>Ga0316218_1001785_pt1 | contig 22049 bp, 21 predicted proteins | sample TBH18003metaG_FD_203634 | JGI IMG/M metagenome (GOLD analysis project Ga0316218, IMG submission 203634) | Freshwater microbial communities from Trout Bog Lake, Wisconsin, USA - TBH18003 | ecosystem: Environmental > Aquatic > Freshwater > Lake > Hypolimnion/Profundal zone | place: USA: Wisconsin...
TGAATTGGGGCGCTGGTTTCGCCCTGCCGGGCAAGGTGATAGTTGGATCATGGGTGCTGTACTGACCCGTGAGGTGAGAAAAGGTTTTGAACTGATGCTAGAGCTGCATGATGAAGTTGCCATTCACTGTTTCCCACTTTTACTATGCCCAATGCGTCTGCCATGGCCACGGGGCACGCCTCGGGCGATACAGGAATCTATAGCAACACGCTGTTCACAAATTTTCACAGTGTTACTGCGCAGGGCAGTGTGGTGCAGTTCATCGAGAATGATGCCATCTTGGGTGAATTGGACGAGCGTTTTAATAATAATTTTATTAACGAAACCACTTTACTCTCTGCGGCACATGCCGCAGGGTATAGCACGGCTGCTATAGGCAAGTTAGGCCCCACACTTATCTTTGACCATACGGCACGTAGCGGTGAGGACACCATTATTGTGGATGATGCCACTGGATCTGCTGCCGGCATTGCGCTCAGTAGCGCATTAATGGAAGCATTTACGGCTGCTGGTTTAGCGCTGGCCACGCCTTCACGTGAAGAAAACGGTAAGGCGGGTGACGCACAGACCCCTGGCACGGCGATGGCCAATTTGGCGCAGCAAGATTATTTGTCGGATGTGACTACCAATGCGATATTACCTCTGCTTAAGGCGCGCAATAAACCATTTCTACTGGTATTTTGGTCACGTGATCCTGATGGCACGCAACATAACCAAGGGGACAGCCTGAATCAATTCAATCCCGGTATTAACGGCCCTACCTCGCTAGCTGCTATTCGCAATGCTGATAATGATCTGAGCAAAATCCGCGCCGCATTGACAACGCTTAACTTAATCAATAACACCGATATTATTATTTCCTCAGATCATGGTTTCTCAACCATCTCCAAACAAAGCGAGAAAAGTTATGCAGCACAAGGCGTGTACGCCGACGTGCCTGAACATTTTCTACCCCCCGGCTTTGTGGCCTTGGATTTGGCTCATGCCTTGGGTTTACCCCTCTATGACCCCAATGCGGCACGTGCTTTAATCACTGAAAACCATCATCCCAAGGCAGGCAATGGATTGATTGGCAATAATGCTGCGGATCCTGATTTGGCTGTGGCGGCCAATGGGGGTTCGGACTTGGTGTATGTGTTAAAGGCGGATAAAGCGCTTACCAAAAAAGCGGTAGAAGTATTACTGGCGCAAGATTATGTTAGCGGCCTTTTTGTGGACGAAGCCTTGGGGCGCTATCCGGGCACGCTTACTATGGCCAGCGTTAATTTAAGCGGTGCTGCACTAGCACCCAAACCTTCTATTGTCATTAACTTTAAAAGTTTCAGCACGGGTTGCGCTCAACCCACTAACTGTGCGGTAGAAATTGCCGACACCGGTTTACAGCAAGGGCAGGGCATGCATGGCAGTTTTAGTCGTGCGGATACTTATAACTTCATGGCGGCTATTGGGCCGGATTTCAAAACAGACTTTGTGGATACGGCGCCTGTGAGCAATGCTGATGTGGGGCGTACCATTGCCAGCATTTTGCATTTGTCCATACAAGCTAAGGGAAAACTAATGGGACGCGTGTTGGTGGAAGCACAGCCAGGTGGAAACCCTCCCATGACCAGTACCTTATTGTTGCGCTCTGCGCCCGATGCCCAGAACCATCAAACCATGGTGCATGTTCAATCTGTGGGCGACACTCATTATTTTGATGCCGGTGGTTTTGCTGGCTTAACAGTTGGCGTTAGCAAATAAAGATAGGGGTCAGACCCCATGTGGGGTCTGACCCCAATTTGGTGCCCAGAGCCGGACTTGAACCGGCATGGCCGATGAGGGCCGAGGGATTTTAAGTCCCTTGTGTCTACCAATTTCACCATCCGGGCAGTGGCGTTATTCTACCGTGTTCGCGACATTCTGGGCGTGAATTGATCGGCGGCGAAGGTTATGCCGTTAAAACGCCGCTCCTCACCGGTCCATTGTCCATAGTTTTCAGTGCAATTATCGCAATGCCCGCAGTGCCCTGCAGAGTCTTCCCCAAAGTAGCTCAGCAGTGTTTTCCGGCGACATTGCGTTGTTTCGCAATAGTTAATCAGCGCCATCACGCGGCGTTCTTCTATAGCCTGCCGTTCGGGTTTTAAATCTTGTTGGTCCAATTGATTGTGCATGAGCAGCGCTTGATCGGGGTGCCACAGCATCAGTGCGTCAGCAGGCTTTCCATCGCGCCCGGCACGACCGGTTTCTTGATAGTAGCCTTCCAGGCTCCGTGGGCAATCGAGATGCACCACAAACCGCACATCAGGTTTGTCTATACCCATACCAAAGGCAATGGTGGCCACCATAATCACATCGGGAGAATTTAGAAACTGCGCTTGATGCCATTCTCGGCGCTCGGCACTCATCCCCGCGTGATAGGGCAGGGCCCGCCATCCGCCCGCTTGCAACCAATACGCCACATCTTCCACCAGACGTCTGGTGCGACAATAAATAATGCCGCAGTGATGTGCGTGGCGCCGGTATAAAAAAGTTTCTAGCTGTCGTTGCCAATGAAAACGTCCGTTGAGTGCATATGAAATATTGGGGCGATCAAAACTTTCTACAAATGTCCTGCCCGCAGTCAACCCCAACAGCATCACAATGTCTTCCCTTGTGTGGGCATCTGCCGTGGCGGTGAGGGCCACGCGGGGTACTTGCGGGTAACGTTGTTCTAATAATTGCAACTGACGATATTCAGGACGAAAGTCATGGCCCCATTGTGAGAGGCAATGGGCTTCATCAATGGCAAATAGCGAGAGTGCCTGGCGCGTATAGAGCTCATCCAGATGGGCTAAAAATTGTGGGCTCACTAACCGCTCAGGCGCCAGATACACAATCTTCAGTTGCCCTGTCAGCAGTTGCCCGGTGATGTAATAAATCGCTTCAGGCGATAAGCTTGAATTTAAATAGGCTGCCGCAATGCCACGTTGCTGCAAGGCGCTCACTTGATCTTGCATGAGCGCAATCAGGGGCGACACGACCAGCGCGGTACCGGGGCGCACTAGGGCGGGTATTTGATAGCATAGCGATTTGCCGCCCCCCGTTGGCATCAGCACCAAAGCATGTTGGCCTGCTATGAGGTGACGCACAATGCCCTCTTGCTGCCCTTTAAAGGCGGTGTGCCCAAAGATTTTTGAAAGCACTTCATGAGCGGATGGCATCTGTTTACTGTGCCGTTTATGGGCTCGCGGCAGTGGGCAAATAATGCTAAATAATCGCGTTATTGAATGAATTAATTTCTTACAAATTCTGTCATGATGGTGTGAGAAAATCGCCCTTTACACGAACCAGCGGAGCCCTTATGAACGGTCAATGGATTGAACTCGCCTCCCCCGAAGGGGAACGTTTTGATGGTTACTTAAGCCTGCCTCCCACAGGAACGGGGCCCGGCATCATATTGACTCAAGAAATCTTTGGCGTGAATGAGCATATCCGCACCGTGGCCGATCAGTACGCTTTGGATGGCTATGTGGTGTTGGCGCCCGACCTCTTCTGGCGCATGAAGCCGCGTGTTGATTTGGGCTATGACGAGGCAGGTTTTAAAGAAGGATTTGACTTGATGACGCGCTTGGATATGGATTTGGCCATTAAAGATATTGCGGTGGGCGCTAAAACCTTACGCGCACGCCCTGAGGTGACAGGGCGGGTGGCCAGTTTGGGATATTGCATGGGAGGGCTGTTTTCGTATTTAACCGCCGCCAGCGGATCGGTTGATGCCAGTATTTGTTATTACGGTGCCGGTATTGAAGGCCATTTAAAGCAAGCCAGTCAAATTCACTGCCCTATTTTGCTTCATTTTGCAGAAAAAGATGCCTATATATCAGCCGCAGCCGTGAAGGCGGTATCCAAAGTGTTTGATAAAAAAGGAGATGCTTGGGTGCTGTCCTACCCAGGTGTAGACCATGGCTTTAATTGCTGGGGTCGTCCCATGTACAACCAAAGCGCTGCAGCGCTAGCGCATGGACGCTCTTTGGAATTCCTGTCTATTTATATGACCACAGCGTAGAGCCCTCAAGGTTGGCATAACACGCTCATTCAGCGTAATGTAGCGGTTGATGTCTCTTTAAAATAATCGATGATGGGAGGATGTTATGCCTGAATGGATCGTAGCGGCGGTGGTGGGCGTGGTGGTGGGCTGGGTGTTGCGTGGCTCAGGCGCTTCCAGCAAACCTGCTCCAGCAGCCGCCCCTGATAACGGTGAATTGGACTTGGCAAAGACCCAAATTCAAGGTTTAGAGGCCATGGTGAACGGCCGGGATGCCGCCATTGCAGCCTTAGAAAAGACGCTCGCCGCAAAATAACGCCACCCCCCTCAGTCTTAAATCACCCGATTTACTGAGGGGGTTGCTTTTTTTCCGATACTGTATAAAAATACAGTAAAGGAGAACGCCATGAACGAACTCACCGCGCGTCAGCAACAAATTTTAGAGTGGATTACTCAACACTTTGAAACCCATGGGGTACCCCCCACCCGTGCTGAATTGGCCTTGGGTATGGGTTTTAAGTCCGCCAACGCCGCGGAAGATCATTTGCGTGCCTTGGATCGCAAAGGCGCTATTGAGCTTATCGCAGGCTCCTCGCGCGGCATCCGTCTTAAAGAAATGGGCGGCATTCCGCTAGTAGGCCGTGTGGCGGCCGGCAGCCCCATTCTGGCGGTAGAGCATATCGAATCCCGTTACCGTGTAGACCCTCAAATGTTCACCCCTCGTGCCGACTATCTGTTGCGCGTTCGGGGGATGAGTATGCGCGATGCGGGCATCCTCGATAACGACTTGTTGGCGGTTCATGCCACCACCCAAGTGCGCAATGGTCAAATCGTCGTGGCCCGCTTGGGCGATGAAGTCACTGTAAAGCGCTATCAACAACAAGGTCATCACGCCAAATTATTGCCGGAAAATCCTGATTTTCAACCCATCACCTTAGATTTGCGTCGCGATTCTTTGGTGATTGAAGGGTTGGGCGTAGGGGTTATTCGGAACGGATCCATGCTCTAACCATCCGTCCGCCAGCTGAGGGGGCGAAATCTCTCTGGTATTGCTCAATGGAGTTCATCATGTTTTCATTTTTATCTGGTTTAAAGAATTTGTTTGGTACAGAAACCCTCTCGCAGGTCTATGGCGCCACGGTTACCCCCATTGGTCAAGGGAGGTCCGCAGGGCATGAATCCGTGGCTGGCCGCCATTGGCCCTTGGGTGTGACTGAGCTTGCGTGCCATGGCAACAGCACTGAGTTAAATGTATTGCTACCGTTTATGATCAAAACCACGCAGCAGCGCAAATGGGTTATTTTGGTAGCCCCTCCTTACGCCGTTCCAACGGCACGGTTCCTGCAAGCGGGTGTTAATTTGTCCCGTTATTTGGTGGTGAATGCCCGTTCGGTGGAAGGAAAACTGTGGGCCACAGAACAAGCGTTGCGCAGCCATAACTGCGGTGCCGTGTTGGTGTGGCCCGAGGCCTTGAGCGTTGATCGGTTAAATCGTCTACAGTGGGCTGCCGAGGAAGGCGAAACCGCCTGCTTCTATTTTAATTCCACAGCCAGTGAGCATACACAACTAAAACAAGTGGCCTAATATGTTGCGACCCAATCACCATCATGTGCTTACCGTTGCCTTAAACGCATTGCGGCCTACGCAGGCCAGCGTGGGTTACGTGGAAGTAAGCGAAAAACGGCAAGAATGGCAAAGCCTAAAAACTGCGCAACGAACAGAGTTGTTGAACAACCATTGGTTCCCAGCGGTTTTGGGCCCGGAACAGCAGTACTACATTGTTGATCACCATCACTTGGGGTTGGCGCTGCATGAGGAAGGGGTTGAGTCGGTTTTCTTAACCCTGCTGGCCGATTATTCTTGGTTGGATGTAGAGCGTTTCTGGCGTGTGATGGAATTTCATCAATGGGTGCATCCTTATAATGCCCAAGGACAACGTATTGGTTTTCATCAATTGCCCGTTCAGGTGGCTGCATTAAAAGACGACCCCTATCGCAGCTTGGCCGGCATGGTGCGCAAAGCCGGCGGTTATGCCAAAGACGTCACACCCTTTGCTGAGTTTTTGTGGGGCGATTACTTTCGCAACGCATTGTCCACTACGCTCACCGACGACACATTAAAGCAGCACTTCAATACCGCCTTAACCCTAGCGCGCGACCCATTGGCACGTTACCTACCAGGCTGGACCGGCTGAAATAGGGGTAAATAGGGGTCAGACCCCATCCGGGGTCTGACCCCTATTTACCCCTATTTTGTGACCCCTATTTTGCTCACTCACGTGAAAGGCTTTTTTTGTTGAGCATTGCTTAACACCAATAACGCATTAAGAGTTGTTCTGTGTTTCCACCTGTACCAAGGGTGCGCTCTCGGTATTGGCTTGTTCACGGGGGCGACGGGTTCGTGGACGTCGAGGCTGTGGCGCGGGTTCTGCGCCCAATGCTGCTGCGCCACTGCGCGTTTGCACCAATACCAAACCACTCTCTGCAGGGACTTCTAATGCGGCACTGGCCAGAGAAGTGGCTGGTGCAAACACTGGAGAGCGTGGCACTGCGTCTATCATAGGCGCTGTATAGGCTGGTGCTTGTGGTGCAGCAACGGCCTCTACAACGGTTTCTGAAAGAACTGCTTCTATCACAATCGCTTTAACTGCAATTGGCTCCGCCACAACCGGTGTTGGTGTGGCTGTAGGAGTCCATACAGGTTCTATTGCCTGAACTGCAGGTTGCAACCCTTCGTTTGAAATATCCAACTCATGCTGCGCAGGGCTTGCCATTTCTAGGGCGGGTTCATCACCACGCACAAAGGTGGGGGTAATGGCTCCATTAAAACGACCCACACCGCGTTCACGACGACCACCGCGACGACCGCGGCGACTGCGACCACCGCCTTCGCGCGGGGCATTCTCAGCGCTATCGTCTTGAACGTTGCCGTTTGCATCGTCTATTGCAACAACGGGCGCAGCTTCAACATCACGTTTTGGTGGACGGGGTTGTTGCGGGCGACGGCCCGCATTAACCTGCGGTGCAACCTCTGTATTCTCTACGGGGGTTTCACGGGGCTCATTGCGACGAGCGGCGTTGCGATTGGGACGCTCGGCACTCTCGCCCTCGGGGCGTTCGCCCCGTTCACCGCGCGCACCACGACCACCACGACCACGACCGCGATTGCGATCATTACCGCCACGACCTTCGCGGTCATTGCGTTCCCGACGAGCGGTACTAGGCGCTACCGGAGCTGGCGCAGCAGGGGGTGATCTAAACCAACCCATAATGGTGGCCATAAGCGATTTGGAGTTAGCCGGACGTGCTTCAACAGGCTTGGCTTCCACATGCATGGGTGCTGGTTGCAGAGGTGTGATACCGCGCACTGCCGCAACCGGCTTTGAAGGCCGCACTTTCTCATCCTTCTTCACATCGGCGGCTTCTTCTGGCGTTTCCACCAATTGATAGCTGGCTTCTGCCATATCCAATTGATTGGCTTCGTCGTGACGAATGCGCAATATAGAGTAGTTGGGTGTTTCCAGATGTGAGTTGGGGATTAACATCACATGCACCTTAAGGCGTGCCTCAATGGCGTAGATATCCGAACGTTTTTCATTAAGCAAGAAGGTGGCCACGTCCACCGGTACTTGTGCGCGCACAATAGCGGTGTTTTCTTTCATGGATTCTTCTTGCAAGATGCGCAGAATATGCAAAGCCGATGATTCGGTATCGCGAATAAAGCCCGTGCCATGGCAACGCGGACAAGCGGTGTGACTGGTTTCACCCAAGGAGGGTTGCAAGCGTTGGCGTGACAACTCCAACAAACCAAAGCGAGAAATTTTGCCGGTCTGCACGCGGGCCCGATCGTAGCGCAGCGCGTCGCGCAAACGGTTTTCCACGTCGCGCTGATTGCGCGGGCTTTCCATATCGATAAAATCGATGACGATTAAACCGCCCAAATCGCGCAGGCGCAATTGGCGGGCAATTTCATCAGCGGCTTCCAAATTGGTATTCAGTGCTGTTTGCTCAATGTCCGCACCACGGGTGGCGCGTGCTGAGTTTACATCCACCGACACCAAGGCTTCAGTGTGGTCTATGACAATAGCGCCACCCGAGGGCAGGGTCACGTCACGGCGATAGGCGGTTTCAATTTGGTGCTCAATCTGAAAGCGTGAGAAGAGCGGGACGTCGTCGTGGTACAACTTCACCTTATGCACATTGTCTGGCATGACATGGCTCATGAACTGCTTGGCCTGCTCAAAGATGGATTCTGTGTCGAAAAGGATTTCACCGATATCCGGCTGAAACAGGTCCCGAATGGCGCGAATCACCAGACTGCCTTCTTGATAAATCAGGAAAGGGCCGCTTTGGCCATGAGAGGCGGCTTCAATGGCGGTCCACAGTTGCAAGAGATAGTTTAAATCCCACTGTAATTCTTCTACGGAGCGGCCAATACCGGCGGTACGGGCAATGAGGGACATGCCTGATGGGATATCCAGTTGCGCCAAGACATCGCGCAGTTCAGTGCGCTCGTCCCCTTCAACGCGGCGCGATACACCGCCCCCGCGGGGGTTGTTGGGCATCAATACCAAATAGCGACCGGCCAGGCTGATGAAGGAGGTGAGGGCGGCGCCCTTGTTTCCTCGTTCGTCTTTGTCTACCTGGACGATGAGTTCTTGGCCTTCCTTTAGTAGCCCCGCAATACGGCTGCGAGAAAACTCACCCTCTTCGCTTTCAAGATAGGCTCGGGCAATTTCTTTAAAGGGGAGAAAACCGTGACGTTCTGTGCCATAGTCTACAAACACGGCTTCAAGCGATGGTTCAACTCGCGTGATAACCGCCTTGTATATATTGCTTTTCCGTTGTTCTTTACCGGCGTATTCGATATCGAGGTCAATAAGTTTTTGACCATCGACGATGGCAACCCGCAGCTCTTCCGAGTGGGTTGCGTTAAACAGCATGCGCTTCATATATAACTCCCGCGCGCTTATGCTTCGGGAGGACAAAACCGAACCACGCTCGCATCTATGATGCGGGTGGTGTATGTTACAAGGCCTTCAAGTGATTAAAAGTGCCAATTTCTCTATTAACAATCGATCGGTTCGTCGTCATCACCTTGCTATTCGCAAGGCGGAAAATTCAAAAGATGCTTTCAGCGCGCAACTAACTTACCATCGCTACTTTTTGGTGAGCGAAATTAACCGGTTATGACATTTAAGCCAATCTTGGAAGGTTTTGGGGGGCAATGTATTCCATGGCGCCCGCCCCAGCGTTTTGTCTGGGACACTATCCTAACCAAGTCTATTGAGCCAATGGTCGCCGTCTTGGTAATAACCCGGCGTTTGGGCCGCTCAACTGGGCAGACCCCTAATAGACTCAACAACTTAACAGTATAAACACAATGCAACCAATAGGCAAAAGATCTGTAGTCTGGGAAGAAATCGGCGAAGAGTCCGCGGGGCAGCGTATCGACAACTATTTACTAGGCGCCCTGAAAGGAGTGCCCAAAAGCCATGTGTACCGTATTTTGCGCGGCGGGGAGGTGCGGGTGAACAGTGGCCGGGTGGATGCCACTTATCGCCTAAAGGAGGGCGATAAGGTGCGAATCCCTCCGGTTCGTATGGAGCAGCGCCCCCTTTTACCCCCCAATAGCGTGCCCAAAGGGGCGCCGCGTCTTATGGAAATGATGATTTACGAGGATGAGGGCCTCATTGCCCTCAATAAACCCGCCGGGATGGCCGTGCATGGGGGCAGCGGCATCCGCATGGGGGTGATTGAGCAATTGCGCCAAGAATTGCCCAAAGCCCGGTTTTTGGAGTTGGTGCACCGCTTGGACCGCGAAACCTCCGGCGTCCTGTTGATTGCCAAAAAACGGGCCACGCTCTTAGGGCTTCACGAAATGATGCGTGCGGGGGGTGGCATGGATAAGCGCTACCTGGTGTTGGCGCAGGGCCAGTTTCGTGATGAAAAGCGGGCTGTGAAAGAGTCTTTGTATAAGTACAACACCGCCTCCGGTGAACGACGTGTGCGCGTCCAAGCAGATGGCCAGGAGTCCCACACCATTTTTAAACGCTTAAATCGCTTTCAAGAAGCCAGTCTATTAGAGGCCCAATTGCTCACGGGGCGCACCCATCAAATTCGTGTGCATTTGGCCCACGTGGGTTACCCTGTGGCCGGCGACGACAAGTACGGCGACTTTCCTTGGAACAAAGAATTGGCCAAGCAAGGACTCAAGCGCATGTTCTTGCATGCGGCGTCTTTGCGTTTTAAACACCCCATTACCAACCAACCACTGAATTTGGAAGTGCCGTTACCTTCTGAATTGGCTCGCTTTCTTACCCATTTAACGCCCCTAATCCATGCGCCGCTATGATCTGATTGTGTTTGACTGGGATGGCACGGTTATGGACTCGGCAGCTTTGATTGCCGAGACTATGCAGGTGGCCGCCGTGAAGGTGGGTATGCCGCCTCCACCCATAGAGCGCGCGCGTTATGTGATTGGTTTGGGGTTGGTGGCAGCGGTGGCGCATGCCGTACCCAATTTACCCCCTGAGCGATTTCCGCTCCTGATCCAACATTACCGCGATTATTATTTACCGCGCGAGCACCAGCTGCGCCCCTTCGAGGGCATGGAACCGCTCTTACAACAATTGGACCATCAGGGCCACTTATTGGCCGTGGCCACTGGAAAACCCCGCATGGGCCTGGACCGTTCATTACTGACCACGGGCCTCAAAAAACATTTTGTGGCCACCCGTTGTGCCGATGAAGGGCACCCCAAGCCCAACCCCGATATGTTGTTGCATTTAATAGAGCGTGCCGGGGTTAGCGCGCAACGTACGCTCATGATTGGCGATACATCCCATGACTTAATGATGGCCCATGCGGCGCGCGTGGATGCAGTAGCGGTCACCTATGGCGCACAAGAGCGGGAATTTTTACTTCAGCATCCAGCCCGTCATTACGCGGACACGGTGCCAGAATTAGCGCACTGGTTACAGCATAATGCCTAAGGTTTGCCAGCCACAATAGGCGTCACCAAAGCCTTATCCTGTACAGAATCCGATGGATTGGTAACCACTCGATCGCCGGGGTTAATGCCGGTGAGAACTTCAACGGACAGCCCAAAATCTCGTCCCAATGTCACAGGCTTTAAACCAATACGGTTGTCCTGGCCCACTACTGCAACGAACGTGCCGTTGGCGCGCGCGATGATTGTGTTGGCGGGTAATACGATGGCCGGTTGTTCCATTTTTACAATAAGGTGCGCTTCCGCATAACCTCCCGAAGCCAATTCGTTCTGATCATTGGGTACATCCACTTCTGTTAGTAAGGTTTTAGAGCTGGGGTCCAAGGCGCCTGCGCTGCGTACCACATGGGCTGCGAAGGTGCGACCGGGAAACTCGCTCAACACCACATTGGCCGCCATGCCAGGAATAATGGCGTGCGCTTGGCTTTGCGGCACCGTAATAAATAAGCGCAGAGGATTGACGGCGGACACGCGGTACAACCAGGCATTGGGGTCGGTGCTGTTGGCGGTAACGAGTTGACCCACCTCCACGTTACGTACGGTAATTTTTCCGGCAAAAGGGGCGGTGACTTGCTCAAAATCCTGGCTTTGTTTTAGGCGGCGTACATCTGATTCATTGGCTTTCACGTCCGCTGCGCGCGCTTGCATCTGCGCCTCTTGCTCATCTACCAATTGCATTGAGACGAATTTCTTGAGCAATAATTCTTTGGAACGATTGAGGGTAGTGGTGGCTATTTGCAAATTGGCGCGAGCAGAAGCCAGGGCGGCTTCGGCATGTGCCAAGTTCTGGTCCACTTCAGGACTGTCAATGGTCGCTAATGTTTGGCCGGCCCGAACCGTTGCGCCAATATCCACGGTCCAATGCTTAACATAACCACTGGCGCGGGCGTAAACCAAGGTTTCACGCATGGGTTGTAAGGTGCCGGGCAACACCAATTCGGCATCGGGTTTGCTGCGTGCGGCGCTAATCACCGAGACAGTGGGGGTGCCGGCCACCGTTGCGCGCGGTGCGCTATTGGTGATGCCGAAGCGATTCACCAGGCCAATGATCAGCAGCACGGCCAGAAATCCGGACACCACCAACACAGGCATTGAAGCTGCACGTAAGCGGTGCAGAAAATGTTTAAATTTTTCGAATAAAGAACTGAAAAATGATGCGTTCATAGAAAGGTCCGAATGTTAGATGGGATCAGCATGGGCGCTTGCAGCATCAAAACGATAACCGCGGCGAATCATGTTTTCTTTTACCCAGGCAAATACCACGGGTACAAATACCAGAGTTGAAACGGTGGCTAAAAACAAGCCGCCAATCACAGCACGACCCAAAGGTGCGTTTTGCTCGCCCCCTTCGCCAAAACCCAAGGCCATGGGGACCATACCGATCAACATGGCCGCTGCCGTCATAATCACCGGGCGCAGGCGCGTGAAGCCGGCTTCCAGGGCGGCCTCCAGGGGTGTGGCGCCCCGGTGCAATAATTGGTTGGCAAAGGTCACCACCAGAATACTGTTGGCGGTAGCTACACCCAAACACATAATGGTGCCCATTAAAGAGGGCACGCTAAAGGTGGTGGCTGTGGCAAAGAGGATCCACACCACACCACATAACGCACCGGGTAGAGCGGTAATAATAATCAAAGGATCCATCCAGGATTGAAAATTCACCACCATCAGGAAATAGATCAAACAGGCGGCAAATATGATCCCCAGACCCAAACGCAAGAATGCTTGATTCATGCTGTCCGCTTGACCACGCACCACCAGACGAGTGCCGGGCGGCAGCTTTGGTGTCCATTCGTCCACTACTTTTTGGATGTCGCCCGAGAGTGAGCCCAAATCGCGATCTTGGACGTTGGCGTAAATATCAAACACCGGCTGTACGTCATAGTGGCTAATCACGGCTGGTGTTTCCGTGCGCTCCACAGAAGCCAAATTGCTCAACGGCTCAAAGGCGGCGTTTCCTTTACCGGGCATGGCCATATTCATAATCTGATCCAGTGAACCCACATCACGTTGAGGGATTTGAATGGCAATCGGGTAACCCACGCCGGACTTAGGGTCGGGCCAAAGATTATAAGAAATTACCGAACTGGAGCTCAGGTTGATCAGTACATTGTTGGCCACATCACGCTGTGTCATCCCTAAATCAGCGGCACGGTTGCGGTTAACGTTTACCTGCAATTGAGGGGCATTGCTAATTTGATGGCGATGCACATCGGCAGCCCCTGGAATGGCCGTCACTTGTTTTAGAATTTGCTCAGCGATAGCGGGTACCTTGGGATTAAAACCCGAAATTTGTATATCGATGGGGGCAGGGAGACCAAAATTTAAAATTTGACTGACAATATCAGGGGTCTGAAAGAAGAATCCCACGCCGGGGAATTGCTTTGGCAACTCGGCGCGCAGTAAGCGCACATAATCGGGTGTATGGCCCTTGTGATCGGGTTTAAGAGAAATAAGAATTTCACCATCAGCGGAACTGATGGTGGGGGTGTCTGTGAAGGCCAGATTAACGGCTTGAGGCAAGCCAATGTTGTCCAGCAGAAGATCCATGTCTGTGGCGGGAATAAGTTTTCGCACCGCTTTTTCCACTTGTCCGTACAACACCTCAGTTTCTTCTAAGCGTGTGCCGGCAGGCGCAGTGACATGCATACGAATTTGGCCTGCATCCACGGTGGGGAAAAAATCACGCCCAACAAAGGGCATTAAGGCCAAAGTGGCTAGAATAATAAAGACTGAGGTCACCAACACATTGCGCCGATGAGAAAGGCACGTCTTTAGTGCCACCATATAGACACTGCGCATTTTTTCAAATTTCTCTTCAAAGCGTTGGTGGAAGCCCGATGCGGTATGGGTGTTGCCCGTATCCAACTCCTTGGGCAGCAGATATTTCACCATCACCGGCACCAACGTGCGCGATAGTACCCATGAGGCCAGCATGGCGTAGACCACGGCCAGCGCCAAGGGCGTAAACAAATAGCGCGCAGGACCGTTTAAGAACAGCACTGAAACAAATACAATGCATATGGATAAAGTAGACACCAAGGTGGGTATAAAGATTTGTCGTGCGCCCAGTAGAATGGTTTCCTCAATAGGCAGACCCAGTTTTGCATTGCGGTGAATGTTTTCAATTTCAACGGTCGCATCATCCACCAAAATACCCACTGCAAGAGCCAGGCCACCCAACGTCATGATGTTGAAGGTTTCACCCGTGAAGTTGAGAATAATGAGCGACGACAAAATAGAAAGCGGTATGGAAACCACTACAATAAAGGTGCTGCGCAGGCTACCCAAAAACAGCAAGATCATGCCCGCCGTAAGGAGAGCTGCGATACAGCCTTCAACCACCACACCCTTAATGGCCGCTTTAACGAATAGGGATTGATCAAAGAGTTCAGAAATTTCAATGTCCGGGTATTGCGCACGCAAACTGGGAAGAATATCTTTTACGCTAGCCACCACATCTAAAGTAGAAGCTTGACCCGTTTTAAGGACTGTGAGCAAGGCGCCGCGCCGCCCATCACTGCGTACCACATTGGTTTGCACACCGAAACCATCGCGCACTTGAGCCACATCGCGCACATAAATCCAATTGCCAGACACCTGCTTGATGGGCACATCGTTGAGTGCATCAATGGTGGAGGGGTTCATATTAAGCCCCACAATATAGTCCGTGGCACCTACTTTGGCCGTCCCTGTGGGTAAGCTTAAATTCTGGTTGGAAATGGCGTTGTTGACGTCGTTAGCGGTAATACCCTTAGCCATCATGGCGGCAGGGTTTAAGTCCACTTGAATTTGGCGCGGCTTCCCGCCGTATGGCAAAGCCAAGCGAGCGCCCTTGACGGGCGCTAAGGCGGAGCGAATACGATAAATACCAAAATCATACAGCTGCGATTCAGAGAGCTTGTTGCTGGCCAGGGACATCTGCAATACCGGCACGCTGGAGGCGTCATAGCGCAAAATTAAAGGGGGCACTGTGCCTGGGGGCATGCGACGAATGATGGTTTGGGAAATGGACACCACCTGCGCCACTGCTTCGGCAATTTTAACGTTGGGTTGGAAATAAATTTTAATGACTGCCGCACCGTTAACCGATTGCGATTCTAAGGCGCGCACATCATTAACGCCCGCCGAGAGTGAATATTCGCTAAAGGTGGTGATGTATTTTTCCATTTGAGCGGGGGGCAGGCCGCTGTAATTCCAAATAACGCTAACCACCGGGATGTCGATATTGGGAAAAATATCTGTGGGGGTATTTCGTATAGACACAATTCCCAAAAATAAAATGAGGATCGAGGCCACAACAAACGTATAGGGGCGGTGAAGCGCTAGTCTAACAATCCACATATGAGGGGTATGGGGCCTGGATAATGGTAAAAATTGGTAATATTAACATATGCTTTTAGATTGCTAGAAATAGAAATACTGTGGGGCTCTTATGCAAAAAGGGAGCGCTCTCGCGCCGCCATTGGGCTACGCTTAGAGTGCGCACCATTTGCGCCGCACCGGTTAGGTCGCTCGCCACACACAGTAAGGTGGCAGGGGTTAGGCTGTCGCGCAGGGCAGCAAACAGCACGTCATTGCGATAAGGGGTTTCAATGAACAATTGGGTCTCTCGCTCGAGGCGTGAGCGTTTTTCCAAGGCTTCAATGCGCGTTTTGCGCAGCCCCGATTCTGTGGGGAGGTATCCTTGAAAGGCAAAACGTTGTCCATCAAGCCCTGAGGCCATGAGGGCCAATAACAAGGATGAAGGCCCCACCAGCGGCAGCACCAGTATGCCCTGTTCATGGGCCATGCGCACCAGTAGCGCGCCCGGGTCTGCCACGGCAGGACAGCCCGCTTCCGACATCAACCCCATATCCAAACCCTTTAATAAGGGGGTCATTAATCCTGATAGGGCATCTGATGGGGTCCGGTGGCTGAGTTCCGCTATATTCAATTGAGAGAGGGGGGTGGGATGCCCCATCTCTTTTAAGTGCCGGCGTGCGGTTTTGGGCTCTTCCACCACAAAATGCATGAGTCCTCTCACCTGTCTTAAGGTGTCCGGGGGCAGGAACAGCGCATCCGCTGTAGCACTTAAAGGCACCGGGATGAGGTACAAACGTCCCAAAGGAGCGGGAGCAGCGGCAGAGGTCATGGGCAGTCGGTGGGCATTTGGTGTTGACGGGGTGATAACATTGCGTTCATTGTAGCGGCACTATGAACACGTTGACATGGCAAATTATATTTGTGGCTGCAGGAGGCGCCTTGGGGGCCTGGATGCGGTGGGGGTTTTCAATCGCCCTAAACAGCGTATTGCCGCGCTTGCCCGTGGGGACATTGGTCGCCAATCTGACGGGTGGGTTTTTAATGGGCTTCTTAACCCAAGGCATTGCATTGCGTGTGGTGCCCGCCGAGCTGCAATTGTTTTTGCTCACAGGCTTTTTAGGAGGCCTCACCACCTTTTCTACTTTTTCAGCTGAGGTGGTGAACAGCATTCGCCATCGGCATTTGGGTTGGGCTCTAATGGCGCTGATCATGCATGTCATGGGTTCATTGTTGTTGACCTTGGTTGGAATGAGGCTGGCACGCATTTTATGGAACTAGAGGATAAAACACCGCCGTGATTGAAACCATTATCGCTTTATTATTCGTTGGGGCCATTGCGTTTGTGGTCGCCTTAAGTCCGCGCAGCCGCACTCAAAGCGAGGAAAAGGACCAAAACCACGGCAAAGAGACGCCGCCTGACGGTAAAAAAGACTAACCCCTTAGGGCAGGGCCACGCCCTCTTGGCGCAACATGTGGGTTAACGCGATGAGGGGCAAACCAATTAATGCCGTAGGGTCCTCGCTTCTTACATATTCCACCAAAGCAATGCCAAGGGTTTCAATACGACCGCTGCCGGCACAATCGTAGGGTTTATCGGCCTGTAAATAACGCTCAATTTCATCATCGGTTAGGGTACGGTAGCGCACCTGCACATCCACTCGGGTTTGCTGCGCAACCCCGGTACTGGCATTAAGAAGGCAGAGCGCGGTGTGAAAGGACATTTCGCGACCGCTGGCTTGGCGTAATTGTTGTTGCGCGACCTCGTGAGTGCCGGGCTTACCCACCAAACGCCCGTTCAGTAAAGCCACTTGATCCGAGCCAATAATCAGCGCCTTGGGGTGTGATTCGGCCACTTTTTGTGCTTTGGCCAGACTTAAGCGAGCGCAGGTATCCATGGCCGTTTCGCCCATTAAAGGGGTTTCGTCCAAATTGGGGGCAACGGCTTGAAAGGGCAGTTGCAGTCGGGACAGCAGTTCCCGTCGATAGGGGGAACTGGAGGCCAAGATGAGCGGTTTCATAGTCATGAGCAGGGTAATAGGGTAAGGCATCACTATACCAAGCCCCTGCTACCCATAGATAAGTCTTTGACAATAGGGCTCAAAACCCATAAAATGCCGCCCTTATGTTTGAAGCGCCAATTTTAGACCCCATCTCATTTACCGCCCAGGGTGAAACCCTCCAAGGCGAGGGAGTTCCGGGTGATATTCAGGGTTTGAAAAACCTGCTTCATTCTGGTGAGGGTTGGTTTAAATACCGCGTCAGCGGGGATGTTACTTACAACCATGAACCGCAATTGCGTATTCAATTGGAAGGTCATCTGATATTGACCTGCCAACGATGCTTAGAGGGTATGCTCTTTAAGCTTGATGGGGATAACACGCTGCTGATGGTGCGTCGCGAAAGCGATCTCCCGGCCTTGGAAGATGAGAGAATAGGGGTTGACGTGATTGTCCTGCCTGAGCGGCTGGACGTTGCGCAGATAGTGGAGGAGGAGATTCTGCTGGCGCTTCCCTTGGCACCGTGTCACCCCTTGGGGGAATGCGCTGCTGATGGGTTATTGGCAGAAAAGAAACGGGCTAACCCGTTCGCAGCTTTAGCGCAATTAAAAGGTAAGTCGATTAACGATTAATGAAACGGATATTCATATCCAAATTGAAGGAGCAGCACCATGGCAGTCCAGCAAAACAAAAAGTCCCCCTCCAAACGGGGCATGCACCGCGCTCATGATTTTTTGACCGCTCCCGCATTGGCCACCGAACCCACCACGGGTGAAGTGCACTTGCGTCACCACATTAGCCCCAACGGCTTTTATCGCGGCAAGAAAGTCGTTCGCACCAAGGGCGAATAAGGTCGCCTCCGGCCAGTCACTCGCGATTAACGCAGCCGCGTGAACGTCACAATCGCTGTCGACGCCATGGGCGGTGACCATGGCCCTAAGGTCACTGTTGCCGCCGCGCTTGAACTACTGAGTCGCGACCCTGAGGTGCGCATAATTTTAGTGGGGCAGCCTGAGCCCTTGCGCAACGCTTTGTTGAAACAACGCGCCAGCCTCTCTGATCGTCTCAGTATTCATGCGGCCGCAGAAGTGGTGACCATGGACGAGCCCCCCGCCCAAGCCCTCAAAAAGAAAAAAGATTCTTCCATGCGTGTGGCCATTAATTTGGTCAAAGACGGCACAGCCGATTGTGCGGTGAGTGCTGGCAATACAGGCGCCCTCATGGCCACCGCCCGTTTCGTGCTTAAAATGCTGCCCGGTATTGAGCGCCCTGCCATTGCCACCACTTTACCCACTATTAATGGCCATGTGTATGTGCTGGACTTAGGTGCTAATGTGGATTGCGAACCTGAACATCTGCAACAATTTGGCATCATGGGCTCCATATTGGCTTCTGCCGTAGACGGCATTGAGCGCCCCACGGTGGGTTTGCTCAATATTGGCCATGAGGCCATTAAGGGGGCCGAAGTGATTAAGCGCGCTGCAGAATTGTTGCGTGTGTCTCCCATTAACTTTTATGGCAACGTAGAAGGTGATGACATATATCGCGGTACCGTAGATGTGGTGGTGTGCGATGGTTTCGTCGGTAATGTGGTCCTTAAAACCTCTGAGGGTTTGGCTTGGATGCTGGGTCAGCTGTTGCGCCGAGAGTTTAAACGCAACATATTCACCAAACTGGCAGCGCTAGTGGCCATGCCGGTATTGAATCATTTTCGCAAACATGTGGACCATCGCCGTTATAACGGCGCTACCTTATTGGGCCTAAAAGGTTTGGTGGTAAAAAGCCATGGCGGGGCCGATGCTTACGCCTATCGTCATGCGTTGCAATATGCAGTCACTGAAGTACGCAATAACGTAACGGGTCGCATTGAAGCGGCTGTTATGCAAACGGAACCATTATCCGCATGATTTATTCCAAAATAACCGGTACCGGCAGCGATGTACCAGAAAAAATTCTCACCAACGTCGATCTGGAAAAAATCGTTGATACCAGCGATGATTGGATTCGTTCGCGCACCGGTATTTGCCAACGCCATGTGCGCGCTGACGATGAGGTGACCAGCGATCTGGCCTTGCGTGCCGCACAACGCGCCATGCATGCTGCAGGTATTGCAGCGGAGCAGGTGGACCTGATTATTGTGGCCACCACCACGCCGGATATGGTGTTTCCCAGTACGGCCTGTATTTTGCAAGCCAAGTTGGGCGTCACCCAAGGGGCGGCATTTGATATTCAAGCGGTCTGCACAGGCTTTGTCTATGCCTTATCCATTGCGGATCAATTTATTCGCAGCGGCACTGTTCAGTGCGCGTTGGTGGTGGGCGCCGAAACCTTTACTAATTTGTTGGACTGGAATGATCGCAACACCTGTGTGTTGTTTGGTGACGGTGCGGGCGCCGTGGTTTTGCAGCCCGCCTCTGAACCTGGCGTTTACTCTACCCATTTACATGCCGACGGTCGCCATGTGGATATTTTATCTGTACCCGGTAGTGTTTCAGCGGGCGCTGCGGTGGGCAGCCCTACCGTGCAAATGGATGGTGGCGCGGTGTTTAAATTTGCCGTCAAAGTACTCAAACAGGCCTCTCTTGAAGCGTTGGCAGCCAATCATATTTCAGTAGATGATGTGGATTGGTTTATTCCTCATCAAGCCAATGTGCGGATTATTGAAGCCACCGCGGCGAAACTTAAAATGCCTATGAGCCGCGTCATTGTCACGGTAGCCAATCATGGCAACACATCGGCCGCCTCCATTCCCATGGCCTTAGACATTGCTCTGCGCGATGGCCGTATTAAACCCGGACAAAAAATATTGTTGGCCGGGGTAGGCGGTGGTTTTACTTGGGGCTCGGCCCTGATTCAGATGTAGGGGTGACTGGTATGATTTTTGCGTTTGTTTTTCCGGGCCAAGGGTCTCAATCTGTGGGCATGATGAATGCCTATGAAGGCTTGCCGCTGATTCGCGCTACTTTCGATGAAGCTTCTGAAGCCTTGGGTGAGGACCTTTGGGTCTTAATGAGCAGCGGCCCTGAAGAGGCCTTGGCTCTGACTGTTAATACTCAACCGGTGATGTTGGCCGCCGGTGTTGCCGTATATCGCTCTTGGCAAGCGCTCAATGGCCCCAAACCGTTTTGTTTGGCGGGGCATAGTTTAGGTGAATACAGCGCTTTGGTGGCTGCGGGAAGCCTTAACTTTGCGGACGCCATGCGGCTATCGCGTTTTCGTGCACAAACCATGCAGCAAGCGGTGCCTGAGGGCGTGGGGGCCATGGCCGCTATTTTGGGTTTGGATGATGAGGGTGTGCGTGCCGCTTGTCTTGAAGCCTGTGGTGATGAAGCGCTCGAGCCCGCTAATTTTAACTCGCCCGGACAAGTGGTCATTGCAGGCCATCGCGCGGCTGTGGAGCGCGGTATTGATGCCGCCAAGGCACGCGGCGCCAAACGCGCGGTGATGCTGGCCATGAGTGTCCCTTCTCATTGTTCCTTAATGAAACCCGCTGCTGAAGAATTGCGTCATTATTTGGCCGACATTTCAGTGCAGGCCCCGCAGATTCCCGTGGTCCATAATGCCAGTGTGATGAGCAGTCACAGTGGGGATGAAGTGCGCGCGGCCTTGGTGCAGCAATTGTATAGCCCGGTGCGTTGGGTAGAAACCATGCAGACCATGGGCAAGAAGGGGGTTACTATGGTGGCCGAATGCGGTCCGGGTAAAGTTTTGGCCTCTTTGGTGAAACGCAATCAACCCGACGTTCAGGGCATAGCCTTAAACGACAGCGCAGCCGTCACAGCCACGCGCGAAACCCTTAGTTAATGGAGGTCAATATGACACTAAAAGGACAGGTTGCCTTGGTGACAGGCGCCAGCCGTGGTATTGGTCAGGCTATTGCCATTGAATTGGCCCGATTGGGGGCCACCGTTATCGGCACTGCCACCTCCCAGACGGGGGTTACGGCCATTAACGCGGCCCTCAAAGACGTGTCAGGGGCAGGTGAGGGGTTGGTGCTGGATGTGCGCCATGCTGAGGGAATTTTAGCTGTGGTGGAGGATATTAAGACCCGCTACAGTGCTGTTTCCATTTTGGTGAATAACGCGGGCGTAACGCGCGATACGCTCTCCATGCGCATGCGCGATGAGGATTGGGACGAGGTAATGGACACCAACCTTAAATCGGTATTTCGCTTGTCTCGCGCCGTGATGCGCGACATGATGAAGGCCCGCATGGGGCGCATTATCAATATCGGTTCTGTGGTGGGCACCACGGGCAACGCGGGTCAAGCCAACTATGCCGCCGCCAAGGCCGGATTGGTGGGGTTAACCAAGTCTTTGGCACGGGAATTGGGCAGTCGAGGTATCACGGTGAATGCCGTAGCCCCTGGTTTTATTGATACAGATATGACCCGCGGCCTAGAAGAAGCCCAACATCAGGCCCTATTGGGGGCTATCCCCCTTGGTCGGTTGGGTATTCCAGCCGATGTGGCCCATGCGGTGGCCTACCTGGCTTCCCCCCGGGGGGGCTACGTCACGGGGGCTACCTTGCATGTGAACGGCGGAATGAGTATGGATTGAACCTGTTACAACAGGTGATTTGATGGGCATGATCTGCTACACTACACGTGTTTTTTTGGTACATCTTAGAAGAAGGACTTCATCACATGTCAAATATTGAACAGCGCGTCAAGAAAATCGTTTCCGAACAATTGGGCGTAAAAGAAGAAGAAATTCAAAACTCTTCCTCATTCG
>Ga0316218_1001804_pt1 | contig 21891 bp, 18 predicted proteins | sample TBH18003metaG_FD_203634 | JGI IMG/M metagenome (GOLD analysis project Ga0316218, IMG submission 203634) | Freshwater microbial communities from Trout Bog Lake, Wisconsin, USA - TBH18003 | ecosystem: Environmental > Aquatic > Freshwater > Lake > Hypolimnion/Profundal zone | place: USA: Wisconsin...
TGCTTCCAAAACAACTTTTGCTTTGAAATCTGCACCGAATTTGCGTCTACTTTTCTTTGTCATATATGGTAATTTAAGATGAAAAATGCAATCTTAAATACCTGACCTATTTTCGGGGTACATCATATAAATGATACCCACTTCATTCCCAGGCTCATAAAATTTATCTACTTTATAAAAGAAAGTAGCACGTTCACTCAACACAACAAATCCATGCGCAAAGCCTGCAGGTACAAAAAATTGTTTGTGATTATCTGCTGTTAGTTCTATCGAAAAATGCTGACCGAAGCTGGGAGAATCTTTTCTTAAGTCTACTGCAATATCCAACACTGCACCTTCTAAAACTCTAACTAACTTTGCTTGCGCCGCATCACCCCTTTGCATATGCAATCCTCTCAAAACACCTTTTGACGATCTTGATTGGTTGTCTTGCACAAACTCAATCTCTAATCCTGTAGCTGCTTTAAAGTCTCTACTGTTATAGGTTTCAATAAAATAGCCACGCGCATCTCCATGCACTTGCTCGTGAATAATAAAACAATCTTTTAAGGGGGGTCTGCTCAATTTTCATTATCTGTTGCTATACATTTCGTTATAGTAAGTTTGATATGCACCGCTTGTTACATTCTCTAACCAAGATGTGTTTTGCAAATACCAATCAATGGTAGCTGCCAAGCCTTGTTCAAATGTTACAGAAGGGGTCCATCCTAATTCCTTATTTAATTTTGTCGCATCAATGGCATATCTACGATCATGACCTGGACGATCTTTCACGTAAGTGATTAAGCCTTCGCTCTCTCCTTTTGCTCTTCCTAATTTTTCATCCATTTGAGTGCACAGCAATTTCACTAAATCAATATTGGTCCATTCATTGAAGCCACCAATATTATACGTGTCTCCTTTTTTACCCTCATGAAATATTAAATCAATGGCGCGCGCATGGTCAATTACATATAACCAGTCACGTGTGTACAAGCCATCACCATATACTGGCAATGGCTTCTTAGTAATAATATTATGAATGAACAATGGAATCAATTTCTCAGGAAAATGATTAGGACCATAGTTATTGGAACAATTAGACACTACAATCGGTAAATGATACGTCTCTCCATAAGCGCGAACAAAATGATCACTCGCTGCCTTACTTGCAGAATAAGGTGAGTTAGGATCATACGGCGTTGTTTCTTTAAACAATCCTTCCTTTCCTAAGCTACCATACACTTCGTCGGTAGAAATATGATAAAATAAATGGTCTCTTTTTTGATCCCAAGTGCCGTCATGCGCGTTCTCATAACTTAAATCACCCTTCCAAAATTCTTTGGCAGTATTCAATAAGTTAACGGTCCCAATTACATTCGTGTACACAAAATCCAAAGGAGAAACAATGCTTCTATCCACATGTGATTCTGCTGCCAAATGGATCACATCCGTGATTTGATGCTTTTGGAAAATTTCCTTCAAAGCATCTGCCTCCAAAATATTGGCCTTTACAAAATGATAGTTAGGTAATTTTTCAATATCCTTTAAATTCTCTAAGTTGCCCGCATAGGTCAAGGCATCCAAATTAAAGATTTGATAATCAGGATATTTGGTCACCATTAAACGCACTACATGCGATCCAATAAATCCTGCTCCGCCGGTAATTAATATATTTTTTTGCATCTGAAAATAATTGTCAATAAAAGCACTTTACTGCGCACCAACTGGCCATTGTTTGTATAATTTGAACCCTAATAACAAAAAATCAAACAGTTGTTTTATTTGATTTGTATCTAAACTTCTATTTATATCTTACTTTAACTAGTTATCAGTCCAATGGTGAATTTTAATCTACTCTCTTTAATATTTCTTAGGAAGATCTTTTCTAAACCTGGTTCGTAGATAGTGATTTGACCTCCGCTTAACTTCTCCACCTTAGATTGATCAATATCAACGCAAGTAACTTTATTACCCGTCTCAGCAAAACAAGTTCCTGTTACTAATCCTACATAACCTGTTCCCACAACTGTAACCTTCATCAAATTTTATTTATTTTTTCGCACATTACTGCGCACCGAACGACTATTGTTTGTGAATTTTGAACCCCTTTTACAAAAAATCAAACAGTTGTTGTGTTTGATTTGTATCTAAATTTCTATTTATATCTTATTATGAGTAGTTGTCGGTCCAATGGACCAAAGCAATAATGAATTATTTATAAAAGATTTTTTATGTAATAGTTCGATATTCCCTAATAAATTTTTATTCAAAAAAAGATATCGTGATTTAACAAAGAATAGATAAGTAAAAGAAGTTAAAAAGTATGAAAAAAAAGCCCCTTTTAAACCAAAAAAATAAATTCCTGTTGGGACTAAAATAACTAACAAAAAATTATAAAGTAGATTGTATTTAGTTATTATTTTAAAATTAAAAAAACCTGTGAGACAACTTATATAAAAATTAGATAGATTTTTATTGATAAAATATACCAAAATAAAACTTAACTCAAAAACGTCTAAAAAAGTTCGAGACAGTAAAAAATATAAAAATATAATTAAACTGCCAAAAAGAATAGAAATACTAAAATATCTAAAGATCCATTTAATTAGTAAAAATGTTCTCTTTGTTTTACCTTCTGATTTAAATTGTGCAATAAAAACTGTTAAGTTATTCTGAATACCAAATCCACAAATAATACTAAATAAATCAGTAATATACATTATAAGAGCTAATTCTCCATATTTGGCAACATCAAGAAACCTAGCGCTAATTGTTGAAAGGAAAATCAGAGATCCTATAGTTAATAAAATACTTATAGAAGCCTGATAGGTGTCTTTAAATAGAGAATGATGATTATTTTTTGAGGTATCCTCCTTTTTCAATTCTGTACTATTTTCTAGTTATTTTATAACGCACATTACTGCGCACCGAGTGACTATTGTTTGTAAAATTTGAACCCTATTACCAAAAAATCAAACAGTTTGGGTGCTTGATTTATATCTAAACTTCTATTTATACCTTATTGTGAGTCGCTATCGGTCCAATGGACCATATAAATTTATTGGCGCACATGCTTTATCAGTTGATAATGCAACTACCTTAGTTACATTTGATGAAAGAGAAGCTTTAATTACGTTTTCTGCACCTCCAACATTTGTTTTAATACATTCATCAGGGTTGTATTCCGCAATATGCACATGCTTCATAGCAGCTGCATGTATAACATAATCAATACCTGTAAATGCTCTTTTTAATCTTTCCAGATCCCGCACATCTCCAATCAAATACCTTATACTCGGAAATTTTGATACAGGAAATTCCTGAGCCATTTGAAATTGTTTCTGTTCGTCTCTTGAGTAAATAACTAGTCTTTTTACTTCTGGCCATTTATTTAAGATTGTTTTGGTTAATTCCTTTCCTAATGAGCCCGTCCCTCCAGTAATGAGTACACTCTTGTTTGTTAAATCTAACATCGGCATAAATTTGTATAATAAATACTTAGAATATTTTTAATTATCCTCATTCTATTTAATAATTTGAGGAATTTTTGGAGTATAAAAATTGAGAAACAATTGCGGTAACTCTATAAATTATCCAGTTTAAAATTGAATTTTGATAATTGAATAAAAATATTTACTAAAACTTTACTAATAATAGTCATAAGAATGAGTAATCATCTGTAAATTTTTCGGTCCGTTAGTCAATAAATAATTTTTACTCATATTGCACTATCATATAAAATACGCCTGAAACCTAATACGCTCATGCACAAGAAAGTGCTTATAAATCCTCCCATCATTATGGAATTAAGCTTACTAACCCTATCTTTTCGTAATGGCAATATGGGTTTATCTATAATCTGTATTAATGGAGTTTCTTTTCGCAAAGTCACTTTAGCCATTTCCAAGTTAGCAACCAATTGAGTAAGAATTGCTGTATTGGCTTGTACATCAACCTGGCGTTTAGCTGAAGTTGACCTCTTTACATTCAAAGCTGGATTAAGGTTATAAGTATTATCATTAGCTTGAGCAACTCCAGTAATAGCCAAATTCAATTCATTTCTTATACTATCAGTTTGCTTTTGCAGAATCTCATAATTATATTTACCCTTTTTTGTTTTTGTCTCTATATAATACTCAGAAACAACTTTTGCTAACACTTCAGCAAATGTTTTAGAGAATAGTTCATTTATACTTTGTACCTCGATAGTAATAATACTTACTTTTTTATCTTTTTGTGAAACCGAAAGTAATCCATTGATTCCGGCAATTTGTTCATATAATTTCCCCAAAATACTATCTTGTTGCAAACTATATATAGATCTATCTGATAAAGGTTTAAATTCAATATTTCTTAGTTCAGGCTTTTTTTCCCAAGATTTATTTAAATTATTAAATTCGATATAGAAATTAGCTAAGGATTGCTCTTTTTTATTTATAATTATTGGCATTAATAATGCTTTCTCTACTAAAGCCCTGCTTTTCATTAATTCCATCAAATTAGTTCCACTAAAGATTCCGCCGCCTGTGCTTCCTCCAAGATCAAAACCGAATGAACTTGCCAAACCTAGTGCCCCACTTAATCCTCCCCCCCCTTTATCTTCATCCAGTGCAAATGTCAAATCTGCTGTATATGTAGGTTTTTTTGAAACCGCATATATAAAACCAATAGCCGCTCCCAAAACGCCAAAACATAAAATAATAAACCATTTTGCTATTAAGTATAAATACCAGTCCTTAATGTAAAAATAAATCTCTCTAATAGAAATATCTTGTGAATCTGCTTGCTCAATTTTATGATTTTTCATTAAATCAGTCATTGTAATTACAATTGATGAAAAGTAAATCTATAATTTAATAATAGCAATAACAACCCCAACCAAACTAGCCAAAGCACTTGCCATACTGATCATTTCTAAAGCACTTCCAGATTTTCGCTCGGCTTTCTTAGGTACAACAATTTCGCTACCTGGCTTTACTTTAGGATAAGTTTTAAAGAAAAGGAAATGTTTTGTAGTAGCAGCTCTTCCATTTGCATAAACAATATATGCTTTCCGCTTCCAGGCTTCCACTGCAAACCCTCCTGCATCTCTAATATAATCTTTAAAAGAATTTTCTGGTCTAAATGGTACCTGGGTGGTTAATAGAACTGACCCACTAACCTTGATCTGTGCATCAAATTTGGGTATATACAATTCATCTTTAGAACGTAAGACCATATCTTCTTCAGATCCCGGGTTACTCATTATCTGAGCCAGATCAAGCGGTATTTGATCATAGTCACGTCTGATATCCTCTGCTAATGAAATATTGTTGGTGCTGTCTTTGGTCTTGATATTTTTTTGCACTTTTTTCAAAACATCTTCTGATTTTTCTTTTTCCTTATCTGTTTTATACCTTTTCAAATAAGCCCCCTCCAGATATGCATCAGGGGTAGCCCCCCCTGCCCGTTTCAACACTTCACTCACCCGCTCGTTACGACTGCTCAAAGCATAAGGCCCGGGGTATTGCACCTGCCCATCTACTTTAACCGATTCAGGTAAAGTATATCCCGCTTTTCTTCTTACTGTGATTACATCAAAAGGCTGTAAGGGCAGGTTGGCGATAGCCGAACTCAGATCGCCATTGATCTCTGTTTGCAGAATATTACTGGCCCGGGTATCTCCTTTGCCAATGCTATCCCGTTTAATCAATCGGGCTATTTCAACATTCTTATAAGCAGCATCTGTAAACCCTCCCGCCTGAACAATCAGGTCTTTCAGGCTAAGCTTGTCGACATAATCATAATCACCCGGAATCCGAATTTCGCCCTGTATGGTTACCTTAAAAGAATCACGCAAATCCTGGATCGAACTAATCAACACTTCATCTTCCCTTTTTAAAATTGGGTTATTCTCCGCATCTCCTTGTAAAGCTTTACGGATATCGAAGGATAGCATGGAACGGGTTAGGTCATCCTCCAATCGAAGAATCTGCCCCCTGGCGGTAAACGCATCTTCCTTTAAACCATCTGCTTTGCGAATCAGGTCGGCCACATGCAGGTTAGCAGACAATTCATAAATATCCGGCCGGTACACTGCGCCGCTAATCTTAACCCTATTTCGGTAACGGTTCAAAATTTTAGAAGCTACAAACACATCGCCAGAATTAGGTGTATAGGCGGTATATTCTGCAGATAAAAGATCATGCAGCTTTCTTTCTGTATCATTTCGCTGTAACACTTTTATTGAAGCTGTATACGCGGTATCCGTAAACCCGGAAGCATCAGCCAGGATATCTGCAAAATGCTCACCCGGTAATACTTCATATATACCCGGTCTTTTCACTTGTCCCTGTAACTCTACCCTCGTTTTATACGGAGGTATGCGAATCACATCATTGTCTTTCAGTCCAACATTATGTGTCTGATCTCCATGCAATAAAAATTTATACAGATCAATGGTATCAATCACTTTATTGTTCCTTATCAATTCAATTTCACGAAAACTTCCAAACTCGGTAGGGCCGCCCGCCACATACAATGCATGAAACACCGTGGCAAGAGAAGAAATGGTTTTATTACCGGGAAGATTGCTACCTACCACGGTTATTTTAATACTCCTGATCTTACTCAGGGTAACCGATAATTTTGAGCCCCCTGTTTTTAAATAAGGGTACACACTATTACCCAGCAGTGTTTTCAGTTTCTGTGTGGCCGCTTCAATAGTTAACCCCGCCACTTTAACCTGCCCTACACTGGGTATCGAAATAGCACCCTCTGCAGAAACCAACAAATCACCATCATATTGCTGTACCCCATATACCAATACCTGTATCTGGTCATCAGGCCCCAATACATAGTTCAAAGGAGTAGCCAGTTTTAGATTAGGTTCAAAATTGGGTGCGATTTTACTATTATATAATTCAGATCCAAAAATCAATGGATTGATAAAGGGTTTGGCTTTATTATCAAAACCTCCCATATCCAGCGAATCCGTGCTGTTATTTTGACGCAGACCATTTGTATTAACTGTATTATTGGTTTTGAGTTTATTTACTCCATTCCCGTTTTTATTCAAAGCGGTAATCCGATCCTTTAATTTGGCAAATTCCGTAGCACTCATTCCTTTACTCAGGGCAAGCGGTTGCGCCTGGTCAATGGTCATGCCGGCACTGGTAAGCTGTGCCTGCAACTTGGCAATATCTGCATCCGTTAATTGATCAACCTGAATCTGGCTAAGGTCTTTGCCCTTCAGCAAATCCTGTGCATGAACTTGTTGAAAACCAATCAACAAAAGGCCCAGCGCAACCAATACTTTACAAATTCTGGAATAGAACATATAATAAAAATAAAATGATAACAATAGATGGCTTCGCCAATCTCAGTCACAGACTAAGTATAACGCTTCAAAAATACGTTAAATAAAATAGAGTAAAAAGCGATTGCCCTAAAGGCAATAATTTGATAACAGGTTGACTATCAATAAAATAAAAACTGAATGGGGGGATAATTTCAGCTTTTTTTAAAGACAGGCAAATATAGGGGTGTCGGGCCTAATAAAAAAGTCCAAAAACAACCCTGCGTCCACTGCGGTTCTCCGCGTCCTCTGCGGTGCTGCTTTTTCAACCATCTGCCAGAAAACCAGCACCGCAGAGAACGCAGAGAACCGCAAAGGACGCGGAGGGGGGTTAGGTATAAATACCTAAAAAATTGTCGTAAATACGCTATAATATTATTTATTATTAGAATATTTTAGAGCAACTAACCAATCCTAACTATGAACCCAATATTAAAAAGGCTCCAGGATGCTATTTACAACCAGTTAGATCCATTAGTAGCAGCATCCACTGAAAAACTGACTTCCTTTCCAACAAAACTCAGTTCCCAATCCTTCCAGCAACAATTCATGGATGAGTACCAAACACTCACCTGCAAGAATACACAGGCTACCTACATAGAAAATACCCAGCTAATCTGTGTCCATTTACTTGATAAAATTCAGACCCATCGCTGCCATATAAGACGTTTATATCTACTGATATTAGACAGATAAACAGGCAAAGCCCGCCATTTATTGACCATTTCCAAGGGGTCAAAAAACAGGCTGCTAATCCCGTTTCGTAATCTTTTAAGAAAGGAAATCAAACTGATAAAATGAGATGAAAAGACAATGAATAATTTGATGAATATATTTTCTGTAAATGAGTTATCTATTATTTATAGAGTATATATGACTACGTCAGTCTCACTCACAATCCAGAAGTAAGTCACTACTCTAAAACCAACTATTTTACAGCCTCAAATATACATATTAAATAGATAAGTATATTTAGGCTTGTAGAATAATCACTACAAAAACTGACTGCAAAAATTATTTGTATCCTTGAATTTTTTTTTCTGAGGTCAGGGTGAACTTCCAAATATTTGGAATAACTATTATTAACGGGAATGATAGCGTACAAGTTGTTATTCAGGAAAACAAATAGCCTTATAATTTGCCATCCGCAATAATATCCTCAGAAATCCCTTTTACATCAAATAAAACAAAATTCTCTTTGGCATATTGATGAATCGGAACAGCAGAAAAAATTGAGTGATTTACGGCAATTATAATACCATCATATTTTTTTCCTAAAGGCAATTCGCCCAGGCAGGTTAATCCATATTCCAACTGAACGGCGTTAGCAGATACAATAGGATCATAAATAGTGACCTGCATATGATACCCCTGCAAAGCCTGTATAATATCTACCACTCTACTGTTACGTACATCTGCAAAATTTTCTTTAAAACTAATCCCCATCACCAATACCTCAGCACCCTTTGCAGCAATTCCCTTTTCTGCCATCAATTGCAATACCCGGGTAGCCACATAATTACCCATACTATCATTGATCTTTCTCGCAGCAAGAATAATTTCGGGTAGATACCCTAACTGCATGGATTTATGCGCCAGGTAATAAGGATCTACCCCAATACAATGACCACCCACCAAACCCGGATGAAAAGGCAGAAAATTCCATTTGGTAGCCGCAGCTTTCAATACCTCCTGCGTATCAATCCCCATCAAATGAAAGATCTTAGCCAATTCATTCACAAACGCAATGTTTACATCACGTTGCGTATTCTCAATTACTTTAGCCGCTTCCGCTACTTTGATAGAAGGTGCCCGATAGGTACCGGCAGGGATTATGGACCTATATAATTCGTCAACCTGCTCAGCAGCCAAAGCAGTAGACCCGGAAGTGATTTTAAGCGTATTGGGCAGGGTATGAATTTTATCGCCGGGATTGATTCGTTCCGGAGAATACCCGCAGAAAAAATCCATATTGAAAATGAGTCCGGATAATTTTTCTAATATCGGCACGGCTATCTCTTCCGTGCAACCCGGGTAAACAGTAGACTCATAAATAACCAGATTGCCTTTTTGTAAAGAACGGGCAACAATCTCTGTGGCTTCTTCGAATAAACCCAGATCGGGATTATTGGCTTGATCAACAGGTGTGGGAACGGCAATGATAAAAATGTTGCATTCTTTCAATGCATCGGGTTCATGACTGAAATAAATGCCCGTAGCAGATGTTTGTTGATGTTTTGTAATACGAACCAGTGCCTCTTTATCTGCTTCGCCGGTATGATCTGTGCCTGCTTTTAATTGATGGATTCTATCTGCGTTGATATCAAATCCGATCACAGCATACTGCTCACCAAATGCCATAGCCAATGGTAAACCCACATACCCTAAGCCAATAATTGCAATTGAATAATTCTCCACTAGTCTTTATTTTATTTACCTCCTTAAAACCGTGCCTTTGTGCCTTGGTGTGCAAATTTTTCTCACACCAAGGCACAAAGGCACGGTTAGTTCAGTTTATATTGATTAAGCTCATTTATGTATGTAAAGATCATGACTGTAACAAACAAGCCGCATAAGCCACCAAGCCTTCTTTTCTTCCCACAAAACCCATGGTTTCCGTAGTTGTGGCTTTAATAGAAATATCTTTTATGGTTAGCCCTAATATATCCGCAATAACCTGTTGCATTTGCGCCACATAGGGTTTTATTTTAGGCGCTTCCAGACAAAGCGTGGAATCTATATTAACGATAGAATATCCTTCGGCCCTGATCAGCTCATTCGTCTTCCGCAACAATATTTTACTATCAATATTCTTAAACTCCGAAGAAGTATCCGGAAAATGTACGCCAATATCCCCCAAACACGCAGCCCCCAGTAAAGCATCGCAGATAGCATGTAATAACACATCCGCATCACTATGTCCCAATGCCCCCTTATCATGTGGAATCAATACTCCGCCAATATACAAGTCTCTTCCAGTCACCAGCTGATGAAAATCTACCCCATACCCAATTCGTAAACCCATATACTTTTGTTTTCCGGTTAAATATCTTTCAAATGTACATGACTCGGGGAGAACAGGGAAATAAGGGTTGGGGGCGGGTTGGTTGTTGGCTGTTGGCTGTTGGCTGTTGGCTGTTGGCTGTTGGCTGTTGGCTGTTGGCTGTTGGCTGTTGGCTGTTGGCTGTTGGCCATTGGCTATTAGCCGTTTTGACTCAAGTATAAGAACTCAATACAATTTCGTTTAAAACCCAATCAAGCCAATGGCCAACTGCTAATAGCTAATAGCTAAAAAAGAACCCATTCAATTTCGTTTAAACCCGATCTAGCCAAAAGCCAACTGCTAATAGCTAATAGCTAAAAAAGAACTCTTTCAATTTCGTTTAAACCCAATCTAGCCAAAAGCCAATAGCCAACTGCCAATAGCCCCCCCTTACTCCTGCCCCAATTTAAAAACTATCCCCAACCTAAGCGTATTGGATAAAGGGTTTCGGGTAATACCACTGCCTGATGGAACGAGGTAAGAAAAATTTACATTAAATACATCGATATTGAAACCGGCGCCCATGGAGAAATATTTACGATTGCCCCGATCGGGGTTTTCGTAGAAATAACCGGCCCGGAAAAAGAATTGTTCGCTATAATTATATTCTGCACCTAAGGAAGCCTGCAGATCATGTAACTGGTTGCTTCCATCACTAAAAGATTTCATAAAGCTAGACACAATACCCGTGCTTCTGTAATTAGCCAGGTTAGCAGAATCTGTAGAATAAACCCCTGTTGAAGAAGGAAGGGTTGGCACCAGCAGTTTGTTGATGTCTAAACCAAAAGTGATTTTATTATTCTCATCAAATACTTTGGCATAAGAGATTCCCAAACCCAGGTTTGCCGGTAAAAAATCTTTATTTCTGGCATCATTGGTATATCCGATTTTACCACCCAGATTAGAGAACACTACACCCCAGCTAATACCCTGACCCTTGGTATCCAGATTATGATAAAATAAAGAGATATCACCCGCAACAGAAGTGCCTGCTTTATAGATAACACCCGTTCCTACATCTCCCACCACCAGGCGGGAATTGATATAACGTAAAGCAACCCCTATTGCCAATTTTTCACTTAATATCCTTGAATAACCTGCATCGATAGAAAACTCACTCGGTTTAATATTGTTCAAAATATTGCCGGAATAATCAGTCAACTGAATATTACCCAGACTGAAAAAACGAAGGGAGGTAGAAATCGCACTCTGGTCATCCAACTTATGATAAGCTGCCAGACTTGCCAGATACACATCATTCAAACCAAGGTCTTTTAACCAGGGTGTATAGTTTAAAGCCAGGGAAGTTTTCTTTTCCGCAAAAGGTATTTTGGCGAGGTTCCAGAATGGAGCATTGGCATCAGGGGAAGTGGCAATACCCACATCGCCCATGCCCCCGGCTCTTGCATCAGGAGAGATTCGCAGAAAAGGAACTGCTGTGGATACAATATTAATGGGAGCAGTTTGGGCGCTGATTGTATTGCTAATCATCACCAATGCAATAATACCACTACCTATTTTTCTTGCAATAGAACTCATCAAAAATGGTTTGATCATGAAATGTTTGCCTTATTAAGAGCATTAAATATCCGGAATCGCTTTCTGGTATATAAATTCTTTTTATACAGACCTATTTCCACAGGCTAATACCGAGACTTCAGCGCACCAGAAATTTAATGATGTCAATTAATAATGTAACGTAAAAAAACTTACTTAAGTGTAGAAATCAAACCATTCAATCAATTTTAGAATAGAATCAGTTGCTGTGATTTTTCTGCTACCGCAGCACCAGCAACAACTTTTACATGGTAAATATAAAGACCTTTTGTGAGTTTTGTGCCTGATTGCCCGTCACCGTCCCAATTTATCTCACAATTTCTGCTGCCGGGGGTATTCACTATTTGCCTGATCTCTTTTACCAGCCTGCTTGAACCATCATAAATACGAATAGTCACGTCCAGATCCGTTCCCGGTTGGTTGTGCTCAAAAGCAAAATGTGTACTGGTGGTAAAGGGATTAGGGAAATTTCTAAGATTGGCTATTACCAACTTCGACTGATTGCTAACACGGTAAGTAAGTCTGGCTTCAGCCGAATGATCAGCCACATCCCAGGCTTTGATGCGTATCGAATGTATGCCCTCGGTTTGGGTAGGTAATGGAAAAAGAACCTGCCCGCTCTGGTAACTATCCTGCGAAGCCGTATAAAAATTATTCAGCACCAGGATATTTTTCTCATTACTGTCAATCACCGCAGTAATATCATGACCAATTCCATTTCCCGATGTACTGATACCTAGTGAATCAAATAGCTTTACCAATAATATGGGGTTCTCATTGGTAAGTCCCCCGTCTTTGAACTGGTCATCATTCAAATAAGGTTGGATCACCGGACCGGCCGTATCTGCGGGTAAAGTATTGGCGCTTCCCCCAATATAAAAATTGGTATTGATACCATTGGCATCCGTAATACCATTACTGGCATATAAACTGATACGACCCTTGCCCGGCAGATAATTAATATCTTTCGGAACAATAAAAGAAAAACTGAACAGACCATTCGTAACCGTAGTATTTCCTTTGTATAAAATACCTCCCAACTGGTTAAAAGAAGTAATGGGACTGGTAGGATCATTCCCCAGGGTTTTTACTGTTTGAGATTTATCATAAATGGTTGTTTGCAGGTTACCATTAAAATTGGTAACGGCATTGCCGTTATTATCAGTTACCATACCTGTAAACGAATATTTTTCCAAAGCCCGAAGTGTATCAGCACCGCTAATCGGATGATTATTGAGGGAGCTAAGCTGAATCCGCAAGGCGGGAAAAGCCAGTCGCAAAGCAGGATCACCTAACAAGGTAAATTTTCGGTTATTCAATATATCACCCGAGTTCATGGATGTGATATTTTTTGCCTGTTTTACCGACTCACCTAAACTCAGGTATTGCCCATTGGCGGATGGGGAAAGGGCTATTTTTAAATAGTTATCATTGATCTTTAGATTGCTATAAGCAAACACCAATCGGGTAGTAGTTAGCAGGGCAATGGCTCCAGTAGAATCACCGGTTAAGACGGCCGCTCCCAGTGAATTTTTACCTGGATCATCATGGGGTGCAAAATCGCAACTGGCAGTGATGAAAAGAGGCAGTTTATCCGGGTTATGAAACCTGTTTAATTCTGTTTGGGTAAGAACCGCTTCTTCGGCCAATCGTTGATAACTACCATGGCCGCTATAATTAAAAATAAAACTGCCATTAAATATCTGGTTAACAATGGCATCATTTACAGCCGGATACCTGGAGCCTGAACTACTGCTAACAACTGGGTATGCATCGAGATAAATTTTATCCGGGTTCAATAAGGGATTAGCTATTGCAGCATCAGCAGAAATGATTTCGGCATCATTTAGATGCAGATTATAATCCTGGTCGTCTGCTACATAAACCGTTTGGTTACGCCAGTTTCCCATGCATTGTGCAGATTGATAATGAATGATCTTATCTACCATTATTTTGGCTTCGCCGATATTTCGGGCGGGTATTCTTCCAATACCTATATCCAGCAGAGAAGCATTACTATTCTGATTAACATCATCTGAATCATTCAGTAATCCAAAAAAATCATCAGATGTATAACTGGCCAGGGGATCTAAAGAAGAGATGCTTTCATAAACAGGCACCAGGTTTGTGTTTCCTGCAATCCGGTACTTATAATCATAGGAACCACTACCAAACAAAAGCAGGTATTTTGGACGCGCGCTGGAATCGGCTCCTGCTTTATCATAATACATTTTTACAAAATCACGGATAGCCGTCGGGTCAGATATACCACCTGAAAATTCAGTAAATAACTGATCAGTAGTTACCACCAGAGAAACCAGGTTATCATGCTGTAAATGATACGCCGCTAATCTTTGCGCCTCTGATAACAATGCCGTATGAGTAATGATCAGCATATCCAGTTTGGAAGAATGATGCAGATTCTGATTGGCAATTTTACCGATCGGAATGGGGAACAATAAACCATTCGAAGTAAAAGCAACATATTCTCTTAACCGGGAAGCATCATTGATAAAACTGATTTGAGAACCATTGATAGTAGTGTTCATTTTAACGGGCTGCAGGGGATCCGTAATTTCCCAAACCGAGCCAGCATTGCCCGGTGTGCTGATGATATAATTGTTTACCGCTCCCGCTGCCACTGTTCTCCAGTCTCTAAAAAACAAGGGATCGCCTGCATTCAATGATAAACTCCTTCTCCCATATAACTCAAACCAATCCAGCCATCCTTGTGCGCCCGAAGCCGTTGAACCAAACGCATAATTTACCGTCAGCTTTGACTGGTCAGGCAAAAACGTTGCTGTTTGTGATACTTCTGAACCGATTGAATCCAGAAAATTTCCGGAGATACCCAACAGGTAAATGGCTGGTAATGATTGTGCATTTACCTTAACCGAAAAACCGGCCGTTGCGCCTACACTACTCGCTACCATATCAGATACAAGGGTAACCGGTTCTGTGAGAATCAGCCCCGGCCAGTCAACCGGATAAGCGCGACTGGTATTCCCCCCCGGGGTATTATCAAATTCATCTCCCAACCATTTTTTTCCGCTATTGAGCAGGCTTACCAGGTTTTTCTCATAAAAATATCTTTCATCAAAACTGGAAACGATGGCAGTAGGTTGTCCGATGGATGAGGAATTATTTATGCGCTTACCCGAACCGCCAATCGAAAGATAATAATACGCCGTATCTGCATACAGGTTTCGGGAATGTCTGAATCTTTTATTGACACTATCTTTTAGCCATTGGTCGGGCCCGGGGGCATAAAACTGAAAATAATCTGATCCGTTAAACAGACCATCTCCCCCATCCACCATATCGATTGCATTTTCGAACAAATCGTCTATCCGGGGGGCCGCATTATTCTCGGCCAGCATGCCTCCCCCGTTTCCATATAATCGGATAGAAGCAGAGGCCAGATTGCCTGTATTTATGCCTAAGGCAGCAAGAAAATTCAGGTCAATTTTATACATTCCCGCCTGTTTTACCCCAATCTTATACCAGGTACCGGTAGCCAGAACAGAATTAGGACTATACACTCGCTGAGCGCTTAGATCAGCGGCAGTCAGAACGAGCAGGCAACAAATTCCTATCAATATGCCTCTTTGATTCATAGGGGTAAAGTAAGATGGCTAACCATGTTCTAAGACTTAAGAGGTTTAAAATTAGGCTTTTGCTAACATCAAAGCACCCGGGTATACCGCTTCATTAACAGAAAAATTCTATATTCGCATAGACAACAATTCAATTTGCCGACTGAAAACCTTATTCCAAAATTCAATCTATTGAAAATGCAGCTATTGACATCAACCAGGAATTTAATATTGCTTCTGGCAATGGCAGGTTCTGTGGCCTCTTGTAGTGTTTTTTCGAAAAAGCATGAGAAGTCTGCAGCAACCGGTTGGAATTACAACGATAAAGAAGAGGGTAATTTTACCGTTGCCAAGCCACAGGACATTAAAACCGCACCCGGTTTGGTATTTGTGCAGGGTGGTACTTTCACCATGGGAGCAACACAGGAAGATGTGATGGGAGACTGGAATAATGTACCCCGTCGTGTAACCGTCAATTCCTTTTTCATTGATAAAACAGAGGTAGCCAATGTTCACTACCGTGAATATTTATATTGGCTGGAGAATGTATTTGGTCAGGCCGGAATGGATTCAGTAGTTGACCAGGCCAAACCGGATACCCTGGTTTGGAGAAGTGAACTGGCTTTTAATGAGCCGTATGTTGAGTATTATTTCCGTCACCCTTCTTATAATTATTACCCGGTAATCGGTGTAAACTGGAAACAGGCCAATGATTATTGTATCTGGCGTACGGATCGTGTGAATGAGTTAACCCTGATTAAACGTGGTTTCCTTGATAAAAAGAACCAGATTAAGAAAGAACTGAATGGTGCGGGACAGGATAATTTCAATAGCCGTGCCTATATCATGGGTGAATATCAGGCCACTCCGGGTAAGGAAGCCACTTCCAAAAGCAATCCTTTAAAAGATGCCCAGGGAAGACCCAGAACCCAGGTAAAATTTGAAGATGGAATTTTATTTGGAGATTATCGTCTGCCAACAGAAGCCGAATGGGAATATGCAGCCTATGGTTATATCATGCAGAACCCACAACGTAAACAAAAAGGATCTGCCAATCGTGGGGAAGAAGTGATCTCTAACAAACAAATCTATGCCTGGAAAAATGATGGATTTGATAACCTGAGATATACCAAAAAAAGTGCGTTTCAGGGAGCTTTCCTGGCCAACTTTAAACGTGGAGCGGGTGATAACATGGGAGTTGCCGGAGGATTGAATGATAATTCAGCCATACCAGCCGAAGTAGTTTCCTTTATACCCAATGGATTTGGTATTTATAATATGAGTGGTAATGTAAGTGAGTGGGTACAGGATGTATATCGCCCTATCACCAATGCAGGAAGTGATGATTTTAACCCATTCCGTGGTAATGTATTTAAGCAGGTAGATATGTCGGGCGGTGCCGGTAACCTGAGAGATGATAAAGGTCGTATCAAAATGATCCCTGAATCAGATTCAGCCACACGTAATCGCAGAAATTACCAGAAAGCCTATGCTGTCAATTACCTGGATGGAGATTCCACCAATAATGCATTGTACAATTATGGAATCACTACGCTGATTTCAGATAAATCAAGGGTATACAAAGGTGGTAGCTGGAATGACAGAGCGTATTGGTTAAGTCCAGGCACCCGTCGTTTCCTCGAAGAAGACCTAAGTACCAATACCATTGGTTTCCGTTGTGCCATGACACACTATGGTTCCCCAGAAACCACATCAAAAAAATCAAAGACAGGCGAATTTTTCCCCGCCCGTCGTAACAACAGATAAGGAAAAGGTAGATACAGTAAAAAAAGCCATCCTCGTAGAGGGTGGTTTTTTTATGCTTTTTTGCTATTGGATAGTTGGCTGTTAGCTATTGGCGAAGTTTAATTAATTATTGAAAAAATTTACTTCTACTAAAAACAAAATCAAGCCAAAAGCCAATGGCTAACAGCCAATAGCCTAAAACACCAACAGCCTAAAAGCCAACATCTATTCTTTTTATGAATTCTACCTTTTTTTTATTACTTTTTGTTATCTAGAAAACCTCAACCTTAGAATATTTTCTCCTGTTGATTATAAAACAGCCGCTCTTTATAATTTAATCTGCACTATGCGGGATTTTAGAAAATTAGATATCTGGGGGCAATCATTGGCCTTTGTAAAAACAATTTATGAGCTAACCTCAACATTTTCAGCACAGGAAAGGTATGGTCTTATTTCACAAATGAATCGTTCCGCAACTTCAATTCCTTCAAATATAGCAGAAGGTTGTAGCAGGAATAGCCTAAAGGATTTTTCTCGTTTCCTTGAATTTGCTATTGGATCATCTTTTGAACTAGAAACACAAATCGAAATAGGTGTAAGTATTCACTATATCACTAAAGACAAATATGCTATTTTAATTCAGGAACTTCATATTTTACAAAGGCGGATTAATTTGCTGAGAGAAAGATTGAAGAATTAGGTGATTTGATTACTTTCTTTTCCAGTTGATTATTGGGAGTTGGCGGTTGGCGGTTGGCAGTTGGCTATTGGCTAATAGTCGGTAATCATGACAATTTTTTGAACATCATTTTTTTAGCCCATATATATGATTTAATACTTACTATTTTTGCAAACGAAAATTAATACCAAAAGCCAAAAGCCAAAAGCCAAAAGCCAAAAGCCAAAAGCCAAAAGCCAAAAGCCAAAAGCCAAAAGAATGACCATCCCTGAATTATATAATTTATTCAAAAAGTATCCCTCTATACAAACAGATACCCGGAAATTAAAACAAGGAGACCTGTTTTTCGCATTGAAAGGGCCGAATTTTAATGGGAATCAATTTGCGGTTCAGGCTTTGAAGGAGGGGGCTTCTTATGCAATTGTAGATGAAGACCTTGGTTCTTCAGATCAGCGAATAATTCGTTTTGATGATGTTTTATTGACACTACAGGAACTGGCTAAGCATCATCGTAGACAGTTTCAAATTCCATTTATTGCGATTACAGGAAGTAACGGAAAAACCACGAGCAAAGAATTGATTGCTGCAGTTCTCTCATCACATTTTAAAACATACACTACGGCTGGAAACCTGAATAACCATATCGGTGTTCCTCTAACCTTATTAAGTATTGGCAAGGATGCAGAAATGGCAGTGATTGAAATGGGAGCCAATCACCAGAAAGAAATTGAAAGTTATTGCCGGTATACAGAGCCAACACATGGATTGATTACCAATTGTGGCAAAGCACATTTAGAAGGGTTTGGCGGAATAGAAGGTGTTAGAAAAGGGAAAGGAGAACTTTATGATTTTTTAAGTACCCATAACGGAACCGCTTTTGTTTACGCAGATTATGATTACCTGCAAACCATGAGTGCAAAGGTACCGCATATTGTGAAGTATGGACAATCAGAAGGTTTGATTCAAGGTAAAGTACTTTCAAATGAGCCATTTCTGGAAGTGGCCATTACTGCCGAGATATCGCCTGTAACCATTCGTACCCAATTAGTGGGTGATTATAATTTGCCGAATATTCTATCCGCTGTATTGATAGGAAAATATTTTGAAGTACCTGAAGAAAAAATAGTTACCGCAATAGAAGCATACACTCCATCCAACAGTCGCTCACAGCTGTTGAAGAAAGGGAGCAATACTTTTATATTGGACGCCTATAATGCCAACCCCACCAGTATGCGGGCAGCTGTTGAAAATTTTGCCAATATTCATTCCGGCCATAAAATACTATTATTAGGTGGCATGATGGAACTGGGTAAGGATAGTATCGAAGAACATACAGCATTGATAGAACTGATTCGAAAATATCAATGGGAGCAAGTGATTTTAGTTGGCGGAGATTTTGGAAAAATTGCGCATGGATATCATTTTTTTAATAATGCTACAGAAGCCGCAGAATGGTTTAATAGCCAGAGATTTGAAAATACTTATTTCCTGATCAAAGGATCGAGAAGTATGCAAATGGAGAAGATTCTTGGTTAAACTTATTTTCTATTGTGTAACATAATAAAATAAGTATATACTTGCCTTTCCCAGGTATTGATTCCACGCACCTAACTAATTTCCTTTCCACTTTGCGTTCTTTGCGGTTCTATGCGTCCATTGCGTTACAGCTTTTAAACTCATCATTAATAGCAGTAACGCAATGGACGCAATGAAAGAAGCTGGTTACCGTATTTTTAATCTATAAATCTCTACATCTCTATTGATTAAAAGAGCACCTCCCCACATTTAGAAATGAATAAGTACCTTGCAGTCCCATCAACTCCCTTTTTATGCCGGAATCCAGAAAAAAGAAAAGATTTTATCTACTAAGTACGTTAACCAATCGTTGTCCACGTTGCAGAGAAGGGAAAATTTTTCAGGTCGACAATGCCTATAACATGAAGAAAAATGTGCTGATGCATGAGCATTGTCCGGTTTGTGGTCAGCCTACCGAAATAGAAGTTGGCTTTTATTATGGCACCGGTTATGTGAGTTATGCATTAAGCATAGCTTTTTTAACCACCACCTTTGTTGCCTGGAAAGTATTGATTGGTGTAAGTTTCTCCATTGATGATAATCGTATTTTTTACTGGATGGGTACAGCATTCACTTTATTACTGATTACCCAACCCCTGATCATGCGCTTATCGCGCACACTTTGGCTAAGCTGGTTTGTTACCTACGACCCCAACTGGGAAAAGAACCCCATTGAAAAACCGGAAAGAATTGTTCCTGAACAAATGAATAACTGGTAACTGAACTACGGTTTATAGTTTAGGGTTGTTGCTGGTAATGGTGATTAGTAGAGAGTTGTTAAGAGTTACTTTTGCGTTAACAAAAGCCTACCAAATAACTCGATGAGCATCCGATATTTCATCCGAAGCCTTCCAAAATATGGATGTAATAACAATAATCACTATTTTTATTTCTAATCAGGATTGCTGAACCGATGAATTGGTAAGGAAAAAATGATGTACTAAATACCAAAACTGACTATGGACACCCATCTTCATCACACGCATACCGAGCAACATTTAACCAGCTCAGAAATACTGACAGATATTGTGATTGGCATGTCTGACGGACTAACTGTTCCCTTTGCTCTGGCTGCCGGTTTGAGCGGGGCTGTAAAAGATGTGCACCTGATTGTTATTGCGGGTATTGCTGAAATTGCCGCTGGGTCTATTGCCATGGGATTAGGCGGATATCTGGCAGGAAAAACTGAACAGGATCATTATAACAGTGAGCTAAAACGAGAATATGATGAAATTGAGAATTTACCAGATGTGGAAAGGGAGGAAGTACGCGTATTTTTTGAAGGCCTGGGGTTAAGCCCCTCTGTTCAGGACCAGGCTGTGGAAGAATTGGTAAAAGACAAAGATCGTTGGGCAGATTTTATGATGAAGCATGAACTGGGGCTTGAAAAACCAGATCCCAAAAGAGCCCGTAAAAGTGCGTTTAATATTGGTTTATCCTATATAGTAGGAGGATTGATTCCATTGAGTCCCTATTTCTTTGTAGCAGACGGCATAAGTGGTTTAAAGATCTCTGCAGGGGTTACCTTATTATGTTTGTTTATTTTCGGTTATTTCAAAAGTAAGCTTACCGGTATGCCACCATTCCAGGGCGCATTGAAAGTTGCTTTAATTGGTGCTTTGGCTGCGGGTTGTGCATTTGGAATTGCAAAACTGATTGAAGGTTGATTTTGTCGACCCTGCCTATATAAATAACACAGGATATATTTATTACCCTGATGTAGAAATTAGTTGTTATTTCTGTTATCCCCCTACAGAGATATCCCTGACGATTGCTTGCAGTAGTATGAAAAAGCCGAAACTTATTAATTGAAAAACTGAACCTGGTTCTATGAAACATTTATTGATTGTATTAGTATGTGTGCCTGTTATTCTATTTAGCCAAAATTCTACAGACCTGCCCTATATGCTGAAAGATACCTGGGCCACCAATGCGTTTGGATTTCCTATGAATGTAAAAACCTTTAAAAAAACATTCGGGGATATATTAACGCCGAGCATGAAATTGGTAAGGAACAAATATGATTCTACCCAAATTGATACGGCATATAGTTTTTCAAAAGGCAGGACCAAAGTTGAGATTTACCATACAGCAACTAAGGATATGGTACAATTACACAGCTATAATCTAATTTAATAAGTTTTTACTTTACTTTTAATGACTTTACTATAAGATATATTACTGGAATTAAAATCAACCCTATCAATATTGGCAAAAACCAAATTCCAAGCCCACCAGACTTTCTATTAGCGTCTTCTATTTCTTCAAAAGCAATTACTAAAAATATAAGTACTACAATACTCTTCAAATATCTATTCATCCTGGTTGCGTATGTATATTGCCTTAGTACATTATCTTCAGTTATATTGGTTGGATA